>OBID01000028.1_pt1 | contig 64161 bp, 54 predicted proteins | sample 1519781 | NCBI WGS metagenome assembly OBID01 (sample SAMEA3991478, study PRJEB22521) | metagenome | biome: anthropogenic terrestrial biome; feature: sewage plant; material: sludge | place: Sweden | collected 2012-09-26 | reverse complement strand
GTAACCATGATACGTCTATAACGTATCAAGAAGAATATTTGATATTCTCTGTAACAAAATACCGCCCGCAAATGTATAAATACTTGCGGGCGGAAGTTATTATAATGATTTTCCTTGGCAAAATCAAAAAGTGAGAATGGGATATCGAACCTTAAATATTCCTTTCCATAATTTCAAGACACATACGACTGTTGTGGTATGGACATTTCCAGAATCCGGCCTTGTCGTCTGTCTGGTTGGTGGTACCGTCGGCATAGATACCCCAGTGCCATTCTCCATTTGTCCAGTCGATGAGGTGCTTCTGTATGAAAGCCCAACATCTCACAGCTTTGCCCAAAGCTTCTTCGTCTCCGAAATGCTCGAACAGATTGACGTGTCCTATCACACATTCACACTGTACCCACCAGTGGCGCTCCTCGTCCATCTTACCGGTATCCAACCATTTCTCGTATACCATGGCACCGTCTTTACGAAGTCCTTCGTCGGCGGCATCGGCGATTTTACGGATGATGGGTTCTACCTTTGCCAGTAGTTTCTTGTCGTTGAGCACCAATGCGGTCTCGTGCAACAGCCAACTGGCTTCAATGTCGTGACCGAAACTCTGGATGTTACGTTTTCCCTTCCAGTCGTCGTCGAAGAACAGGTCGAGATGATATGTTGTCTTATTTAATATTGTATTGCAGAAGATATTGAGCAGATTACGAATCTGTTTCTCCAACTGTGGATTCTTCCATACACGGTATAGATTGGTGTACGGTTCGATGATATGCAGATGAGTGTTCATCGTCTTCGACTGATTCTCGTCCTTGTCACTCAGACGCATATCCTCTATCTTGTCCCATGTTCGGGTAAGCGCTTCCGTATATCCGTTGTTCGCAGAGTCGAAAGCATGGTCTTCAATGTCGTGAAACAGTTTTTTGGCCATATCCAAGGCTTCCTTGTCACCCGTAGCTCGGGCATACTCCGACATTCCATAGATAGTGAAACCGATCGCATATATCTGTTTCTTGGTATCCAGCGGGTTACCTTTATAGTCTACGCTCCAGTATACACCGCCGTTCTCCTTATCATAGAAATGGTCGATGATATATCTCTTGGCTCTTTCGGCTGCTTCCAGATATTCTTTCTTGCCTATCACACGGTAGGCGGCCGCGAACGACCACAGGATGCGGGCATTGAGTATAGCACCCTTGTCGGCCGTTGGCACCAAGTGGTCTTTGCCGTCTATCTGTCCATAATAACCACCGTTCTCGTGGTCGGTCATCTTGTCTATCCAAAAACGGAGAATGTTATCTTCGAGGACTTCTTGCATAGACTTTTTAAATTCTTCCATTGTCTTTATGTTTAGATTGGTTAATCCAGTTATATGCGATTTGTCAGACTGTTCATTTCTTGATAGCGCGACGCTTCTCTAGTTCTTCGACAATCGGTTTCAACCGCTTTTCCGTTAATGGATAAAAGGCGACAGCGACGGCGGCTAACACACATCCGGCTGCCGGTATCCAACTCATCATCAGATTGAGACCATCAATCGTAGCGGGGGTCTGCACGATTGCTACGGCAGAACCAGCCGCCTCTGAAGCAGACTTGTAATCGAAAGCATCAAGAATCCAAAGAATCAGTGCACTGCCAAACGCTCCGCCAAACTTCTGTGCCATGGATGACGAAGAGAAAATCAGTCCGGTACTGCTGCTACCGTTCTTATACTCGGAATAATCTGATATATCCGCATACATGGACCATAACAACGGGAAGGTCATTCCGGCAAAAGCGGATATGAATATCTGTAATATCAACAGGCACCATACTCCGATTACATTTTGGGGCATATAATAGAAGACAACGCTCAGTACACACGAACCGATCATGGCAAATATATACGTATACTTCTTCCCGATATGGCGCGAAATTGGTACAGCCAGTACGACTCCCGCCATATTGGAAATCTCGCCGATAGCCAGGAACACACCGCACGACAGCGTGAGTCCCATTCCCAGACTGCCTGCGTTACCGATATAGTCCTGAAAGAAATAAGCGGCAACACCACCGCGGATGGAATTGAAAAGTAGTGCCGCTATGGCAGCTACCAACATAATCCACCACGGACCGTTGGTCAACAGTGAAAGGATATCTTTACCTATCGATACTTTCTCTTCCGATTCCACAGGGACTACGTTTTCCCTTGTCATCTTAAAACAGAAGTAGAAGAGTATGGCACAGATGACTCCGATGACAACCATCGTCAATGTCCATGCCGTGGCAGAATTTTTTCCTCCGAACAGATCGCGCACGGGTTCGAATATAGCCAAAGCCAGAAAACTGCCGCCGTAAGCGAAAAACATTCTGAACGACGAGAATACGGTACGTTCATTGGCATCATCGCTGACGACACCGAGCATCGCCCCATAAGGAACATTGATGCCACTGTACACCGTCATCATCAATATGTACGACGCATAAGCATAGAACAGTTTCCAACCATGAGAAAAGGCTGGGGTGGTAAACGTGAGCACGCCCATGACCGCGAAAGGTATCGCTATCCACAACAGATAAGGACGATACTTGCCGAAACGTGACTTGGTACGGTCGGCGATGATTCCCATGATCGGGTCGAAAACAGCATCCCACAACTTGGTGACCAGTAGAAGCATTGCTGCCTCACCTAAGGTAAGGCCGAATATTTCGGAATAGAAAAAAGGTAAGTAGTATGTGAATATTTTCCAGAACATCGATGATGACATATCACCGAAACCATACCCTATCTTTTCACTTAATTTTGCCATGATATGAATAATTTTAATTGATTTACAGTCCTTTGTTCTTTGCGATCAGGGCTTTGATGGTCTCTACCGACTTACTCGTAGTGAAACCGTCCTGCGGCGTGTTCATACAGTAGTCTACCAGTCGGTCGATAGTGGATGTAGCTACATGCATACGTGTATCCGATGATGCGTAGTAGATGAACACCTTTCCGTCTTCGTCGGCAATCCATCCATTGGCGAACACAACATTCATCACGTCGCCGATATATTCTTCTCCCTGCGGTACGAGAAAGAATCCGCCCGGTTGGGCTATCACACGTGTCGGGTCGTCGAGGGCTGTCATATACATATACAGTACATAACGGAGACCTGAGGCACAGCCACGTACACCGTGAGCAAGATGCAACCATCCCTGTGGTGTCTTGATAGGATGAGGACCTTCGCCGTTCTTCACTTCCATGATGGTATGATAATGACGGCTGTTGATAATCTTCTCTTCCTTGATCTCGGCATGGGTGATATCGTCTACGAGCGCCCAACCGATACCGCCACCTGAACCGGCATCGATAAATCCGTCCTGTGGACGTGTATAGAAAGCGTACTTGCCATCGACAAATTCAGGATGAAGTACGACATTGCGCTGCTGACTCTTGGTCTTCAGGTCAGGCAGACGGTCCCAATGGATCAGGTCCTTGGTACGGGCAATGGCTGCTGTAGCCGTGGCTGCCGAGAGATCGCCGGGCTGACTGTCGTCGTGGCGCTCTGCGCAGAAGATACCATATATCCATCCGTCTTCATGTTGGGTAAGACGCATATCATAGATATTGGTTGCCGGTATAATGTCGTCGGGCATGGTGACAGGTTCGTCCCAGAAGCGGAAATTGTCGATACCGTTGGGACTCTCTGCTACAGCGAAGAACGACTTGCGGTCAGCGCCTTCGACACGTACCACCAATACATATTTTCCTTTCCATTTGATAGCACCTGAATTGAGTGCCGCATTGATCATAATGCGTTGCATCAGATATGGATTGTCCTTTTCGTTGAAGTCATATTTCCATGTCAACGGTGCATGTTCTCCCGTCAATATAGGATATTTATATCTTGTATAAATACCGTTACCCCATTCTTCTGGTTCATTCTTACGTGAGAGGAGTGTCTCGTGATGAGCCTTCAATGCCTCTACTCTTTTTGAGAAATCTGTCATAATCTTTATATTTATCGTTTATTTGATGTCTTTGATGTCTTTGATGAATAATGTCTTCTTTGCTTTGTAGAATTTGAGGAAGTCGGCTACACAACTTTTGCCGGGCGCCGGTCCAAAATTTTCTTTCGGTTTGTCCCAGGCATTGCGCCACAGAAGCAGATATGATATCGGATACTTGTCTGCAACCGGCATCAACTTGGTGGTGAACCATGTGGAATCGGGTACATTCTGATATCCTGTCTCGGCCAGACAGATAATCTTATGGTGCTCTTTACCCAACTTGGTCACGATTTTCAGTTCGTTGTCCAGATTCTTCATATACTCTTCACCTGTCGGGTCAAACTGATAAATGTCTATACCCATCAGGTCTACGTATTCGTCACCGGGATAATACTTCAGATAGTGCTGTTCGGTATCATTGGCTTCGAAATTGGGTGAGAAACCATATAGAGCACTGGTGATGCCCTTACTTCTCATATATTCGATCGTCATACGGTACAACTGTTTATACTGCTCGGTTGTGCACGACTTGATGCCCCACCAGAACCAACCGCCTGACATTTCGTGCCACGGACGGAATATGATAGGAATCTGTTGACCGTCTTTGGTTTTCAGCGACAAGATAAACTGCGCTACGGTATTCAACCAACCTTCGAATTTAGCATGTTGGGCTCCTCCGGGCAGTATGGCTGTGACAGCATCGCCTGACGGGTCCCATGCATTCTCTCCCGTGACAGGATTGTAAGGATGCCAACTGAGGGTGATCACGCCGCCACGGTTATACTGATTCTGTATCTCTTCGCGCATACGGTCGAACGGTACGCCGTCCAGATTCTCATCGGAACCGAGTTCTATCATGCCTAAGTCGAAACCCATCAAGGCGGGATAGTCTCCACACACTTCTTTGGTGTCACTCCTGTTATATTCATACTTCCATGAAGTACCGTACATCGGGTCGTCCTGATGACCTATCATATAACCTTTCTTCTGCAGTTTGACCAACTTCTGTTCGAGTTGAACGGCAGGGGTAATCTTTGTTTTCACCATCTTGTTCGTTGCTGCGCAGGCGGTCAGAAAAACTGATGCCATGAATGTTGTCAATAATATATGCTTCATCGTCCTATTCTTCGTTTGATTAATTTTCTACTGTGAATGTCGCTTTCAGTTCGTCGGCATCCTTACTGCTGCCACCTATCATAACATCGAAATCACCCGGTTCCACACCGTAATGCATGTCCTTATCATAGAAAGCGAGCTTGTCGGGCGTAATCGTGAAGTCGACAGTCTTACTTTCACCTGCTTTCAGCGCCACACGTCTGAAGTCCTTCAGTTCCTTGACAGGACGCTCTGCCGATGCCACGACATCGTGGATATACAACTGAGCTATCTCTACGCCGTCGCGACTGCCTGTGTTTGTAATGGTAACAGAGGCTTTTACACTGCCGTCTTTTGCCATAGCCGTCTTATCGAGGGTGAGATTGCTATACTTGTATGTCGTATACGACAGTCCGAAACCGAACGGATAGAGCGGTTCGGATGTTCCGCAGACTACCGGATGGAAGAAAGCGGAAGGATGATGATTATAGATAGTCTGAATCTGACCGACTGAACGAGGCATCGTCATCGCCAGTTTGGCCGACGGATTCACTTTGCCATATAGTATCTCGGCGATGGCCTGACCGCCAAACTGTCCCGGTTCCCATGCGTTGACTACTGCATTGAGATGTTCAGCAGCCCATGTGACACTGAGGGGATGACCGCTGATGATAATCAGAATAGTAGGTTTACCTGTCTCGTACAACCGTTTGATGAGGTCGTTCTGCAGACCTACAAGGTCGAGGTTATCACGGTCTGTATCTTCGCCACTGGTACGGTCGTTCCAACGGAAACGCATCATATATTCACCGCAGCAAACAATATTCAGGTCGCAGTCTTTCGCTTTCGCTACCGCTTCGTCCACCTTCTTCGGGTCCATATTACGCGGATCCCAACCTTGGTCCACAAACTCGAAATCGGTATTGGACTGTACCTGTTTCAATCCCTTGAGTACCGTAGACACCTTGTCTTCGGGCTGAAGTTCACTCCAGTCGCCCATGATATTCTGATCGTTGGCATTGATACCTGTTACCAGCACTTTCTTATATCTGGATGCATCCAGCGGTAAGATGTTATCGGCATTCTTCAACAGGACGATAGAATTGCGGGTCGCTTCAAGGGCGGTCTGCTTATGTTCGGGAGTATTAATCACCTTGTCGCGTGTCTTCACATCACCGTAAGGATGCTCGAAAAGACCCAAGCGGAACTTGATTTCCAATATCCGTTTGACGGATTCGTCTATCCTGCTTTCAGGTATCTTACCCTCACGCACCAGTGCGCAGACATCTTCCTGCCATTCCACGCCGTGCATGTGCATATCCATACCTGCCATAATACTCTGATAAAAAGCATCCTTATTGTCTTTGGCCGTATGGTGCTGGTCTACACAATGCTCTATATCCATCCAGTCGCTGACGATAAAACCTTTGTATCCCCATTCGTTACGGAGAAGATCCTGCATCAACCATTTGTTGGTATGACAAGGAACACCGTTGAGTTCGTTATGAGCCGTCATCAGCGACATCGCTCCGGCTTTCACGCCTGCGATATATGGAGGGAAAAATACTTCTCTGAGTGTACGTTCGGAAAGGTCGGCTGGAGCACCGTTGGTACCATTGATAGGAGTGCCGCCGCAGAAATGTTTGATACAGGCCAGTACATCCTGGTCTGAATCAAGGTTGCGCTGATAACCTTTCACCGTGGCCACGCCCATCTGCGTAACCAGATACGGATCTTCCCCGTACGTTTCACCGCAGCGTCCCCAACGCTGGTCGCGGGCCACTTCGATATTCGGATTAAACGTCCACTGCATGTTCATGGCACGCATCTCCAAGGCTGTCTGACGCGCTATCTTATAAGCCATGTCGACATCAAAAGAACTGGCGAGTCCGATATTGGTAGGATAAACCGTATTGTTCTGGCATTTGGCGTTGCCGTGAATGGCGTCGATACCGATAATAAGAGGTATCTGCAACCTACTCTTCATATTCAACCGCTGCAACTCATTGGCCTCTTCCAATGTCAGCACATGAAGAAACGAACTGATCAGTCCCTGTTCGGTCCACTTGGCTACATCCTTATCCGTAATACCGGGATAAAAAGCAGTAGCTGTATTGGTGGCAAGATCGGCAGCCGTCATCGTCTTACTGTTCTCACGGATATGTTCGAGTCCGACATACTGATTCATCTGTCCCACCTTCTCCTCAAGCGTCATCCTGTTCAGCAGATCATTGACCCGCTGTTCGATGGAAGCCTTCGGATTCTTATAAATAGGTAACTTGGCGTCACCTTTCGCATTTACTGTCAGTGCCATTGTTGTTGCTGTTAATATTGTCAATAGTTTTTTCATGATAAGATACGGTTTGCTTCAAGTTATTAATTTTACTCTATTCCCATCTGTTTCAGAAGCCATGCTTCCCATTCGTCCCATTGTTCCTGATACCAGAAGTGTCCCGTTTCCTGATAAGGATGCAGTTCTTTCTTACCTCCTGCGATATTATACGTACCGTAAGCGGATGTAGGCGGAACCACCTCGTCGTTGTATCCGAAAGAGAACCAACCGTTGGCTGTGATTCGGCGGGCGAAATTGACTCCGTCATAATATCTTGATGTCTCCACCTTCTTCGGGTCGATGTGTTGCTTGTCGTAATAGAAATAATGCGGCCAACCGCAGGCGATACCTTTCAGTGACGCGGTATGGTCGCAGAGCGCAGCATGTACGGCTCCATAGAAGGTGACACGTTTGTCTAATCCGGCGCAGACGAGGGATAACATACCACCCTGACTGCTGCCTGTTACACCAAGACTTGTACCGTTCCATTCGGGCAGGGAAGCGATATAGTCTATCGAACGGATTGCTCCGAGGAATACTCTCTTATAATAAGATTGGTCGCGGTTGTCCATATTGAAGTCCCAATAGCAGAACAACGCGCCCTGAGCCAGTTTGTCATAATAATCCTGTTGCATCGTGACCGGTATGCCATGTATTCCTATTTCGAGTGTGATAGCTCCCTTCGATGCTGTATATACATCTCCCTGATAGGGGCGCACGCCGGCACCTGGAACTCTTAACAGAGCAGGATACTTACCCGGTTTGACAGGTACACACAGGATACCATAAGTACGACTTCCCCAACGGACGTTCTGATAACTGACCTGATATACGTTGACATCTTTCGTACAACGTTCGGGCAACAGTTCCCGGGTCGGTTCCAGTGAAGTGTTACGGGCATCCTTGATGGCATTATTCCAGAACTCATCGAAATCTTTCGGACATTCAGTTGTCGGTTGTATCTTCTCGGGTGAAAAAGATGCCGTACAGAGTCCGTCATAATCCTTGCCTCCTACATGGGCGGTCACCTTCAGACGATAAAAACCGGGAGTGGTCATCTTGCCGCTCCATTTCATCGTACCGTCCTGAAGTGTCACATCTTTCTTTTTGACATCGGGATACATCACCGGTCCGGCTTCGTAATCCACCTTCACATGGTCGAGCAATGTGCCCGACTTGAGTACATTGACAACGAAAGATGCTGTCTCGCCAACCTTGTAGTTCCAGTCTTTATGGTCGGGAGTGACGGTAACACGTATATTATAGCCGCGTATCTGTGCTGATACCGGCAACATTGCCATGAAGGCCAGCAAAAGGATGATTATTTTTTTCATATATCTTATTTTATTAACCTATATGATATCACGTCGTGTGCAGGGACGGTTATTTTCCTTTCCGTCTTGTTTTTCTTTGATGTTTTTCCTTCCATCTTATGAGCCCAGAGATTACGTACCTTGTATTCTATCTTATCGAAAGCGGTACTCTTACCGGAAACCTGCATATCGGTGAAATTGAATTTCTGCCAGTTGAGTGCATAAGTGACCGGTTGCTTGGTAGGATTAAGTACCGTCATCGCCCAGTCGCCGCCTGCGAGCGGTTTAAACCAGAACTGCATCCCGTCGATAGTGGAATGATGATAACCCTGTACACCCAGTGTGTCCTGATCCACGGCTATCATTTCCTTGTTCATCAAAATGGTTTTTGTCTCTGCGCTCATATTTCTGATATCATTACCGATAATAAGCGGAGAGGCCATCATACACCACATAGCGAAATGTGCGCGGTCTTCATTGTTTGTCATACCGTTGCCCACTTCGAGCATATCGGGGTCGTTCCAATGCCCCTTACCGGCATACTGACGCAGGGTATCGTTCTTGGCGATACAATGCATCACACTGTATTGTGTAAATGTCGGGAATACATGCAATGAGTCGAAAGAACACCATATATCCGGTCCGATACGCCAACTGTGCCCTATATTCTTTGCCCATTTCCAAGGCATATTGTCACCCCACTCGCACATACTGTGGAAGATAGGTCTGCCGGCTGCCCTGAGGGCATCGCTCATCAACTGATAAGCTCCCTTTGCATTGATATTGGTGGTATTACACCAGTCTTCCTTCAGATAATCGACACCCCAACGGGCATACTGCAAAGCATCCTGGTATTCATGTCCCAGACTACCCGGTCGACCGCCACAGGTCTGTGTACCGCAATCGGAATAAATGCCCAGTTTCAGTCCTTTGGCATGTACATAATCCGAAAGCCACTTGATTCCATGAGGGAATTTCACTTTGTCTGCCTGAATGAAACCATCGGCGTCACGGTCGCCATGCCAACAGTCATCGAGATTGATGTATACGTACCCGGCATCCTTCAAACCGGTAGAGACCATAGCGTCTGCTATGCCTACTATAATATTCTCATTGATATCACACTGAAATTTGTTCCATGTATTAAATCCCATCTGAGGGGTATCAGCCAAATGTTCCCATTTCTGTGCACAAGCCGGCACTGTTAACGCGAAAAGAAAAATAACTGCAATGAACTTGAGTCTTTGATTCATAATTATATTTATTAGATTTTAAATTATAGCTGCAAAGTTAATATATCTTTTCTTTATAATATAATACTTTTTTGACAATACCTTACACTTTATTTACACGCCTAGTTAATAAAAGTAAAAAGCCCGATAAAATCGGGCTTCTTAGTGTATGATGTACAATATTTATTTACCTATTTCGGTCATCTTATTTACCTGCTCTTTGACGATAGATAGTGTTGACGAGTCTGACGAAAAGACAGAATTCAACCCTTGTTGTTCTTGTGCAGGATCTCCGCAATAATCGTCACCCACCTGCCAGTTTTCGTGTTTCGGTTGGGCTTGTCCTCCCCAACCCCAGAAATTACAACCAGCGAAGAAGCCGCCTTTCTTGGCGTTGTCTACGATTTGCGAGAATACATATTTGTAATAACCGTCACGACCTTTCGTTGTGGATGAAGGAGAGAAAGAGAATCCGTCTCTTGGATATCCGAATTCTTCCATCACCAATGGTTTCTTGATTTTTGCGCAGATGGCCAGATGTTTGTCTATATACTCTTTGGTATTCTTGCAGGAACGTCCCAGGTTTTCCACCAGACTGTCTTTCTTGGCCCATCCCCAGTTGTACGGCCAAAGGTGCACGTTGCAATAATCTATGTTTTTGTCTGAACAGATTTCTTCGTATGTCTGATAATTCCCTTCGCATCCCCAAGAACCTTCGCTGCCTATAGAGATCAGATGATTATTATCTATACTGCGTATCATGGACGAAGCCTCGGCGAGCCATTTGGCAAACGGTTTCAGTTCATCATTACCGAAAGCGCGCGGTTCATTACCTATCTGCCATGACATGATGGCGGGATCGTCTACATACCGTTTGTGGGTATAGCGGTTGGTTCTGCCTAAGATAAAACGCACATAATCGTAAAACAACTGATGTGCCTTTTCGTTTGTGGCATATTTGCGCACGAAATTCATATAGGCGGGATATCCGTCTTCATTGGGGCGCGGTGCTATTCCGGCACCTGCATACTGCAGATAGAAACCGTATCCCCCGCTCCATTCCCATGAATTGTTGAGATAAAGCACTGCCACCATATTACGCTTATTCATCTCTGAGAGAAGATAATCCAATCCTGCTAAAATAGTATCATTGTAAACACCCGGTTTGATTTGCAACGTAGGTTCCACTTTTGTTTTGATACCCCTTTCTCCATCGGCACCGACAAGTATACGCAGATTGTCAATGCCCATAGATTTCATCTTATCCAGTTCTGCACACAGTCGCTGACGATTTCCGCCCTGACCTGTGGAACCCAAGATGGCACCGTACCAGAAGTTTGTCCCTACATAATAATATGGTTTACCGTCTTTCAGGAAATGTCCGTCTTTTACTTTGACAAACTGATTCTGAGAAAAAGAAGGGATAGCCATTAATACTGAAATGATTGCAAATAATACTTTTTTCATTTTTCTTTCTTCGGATTTGAAAAGAGGGGATGTTCCTATATGGATAAGAACATCCCCTCTTGGATTAAATATAACAACTATTTAACTAACACTTTGCTGCTAATAATCTTACCATTACTCAATTTCTTGCTAACAATATTCAGACCTTGTTGCAAACCATTTGTCTGCTGACCTGCTGCATCATAATAATTCGTACTGATTATTTCCGCATTTGAATTATCTGAGGTAGCTGAATTGATACCGGAAGCAATGTATGCATTGGTTGCTACGAAAGCTGATGCCAAAGTTATATCACCAGTTGTTGAAGCTTGTATATAAATCTGATTAACCGCATTCTTATGAGTTGTATCAAACGTTGCTGAAGCTGTTGTTGCACCAGCCTCAAATGGAACTGAAGTAAAATAATTTTTATTTGTTGTAGGATCTATTTCTTTATACTCAACGATAAAATTACCACTCATTGGTGTCGGTTTGGCAAAATTAACTACCGCCTGATCAAAATCAGTATAGTCAATACCGCTAAGCCACCAGCCACGACCTGCCCATTCAGCTGTATAGGTTATTGTTGGATTAGCATAAGTTGAACTCCATCCTGCTCCTAAATCAGTCAAAGTTAGGTCTATTTTCTGCTGTTTATTACCTGCTACTGCTGCATCATATTCAGCCTTTGTGCCGACATAGGCAGCCTTCACATCAAGTGCACCTACTTCATGTCCTTGAAGGAAAAATTGTGCAGTGTTGTTTTTGGCAGTTGCATTAAGAGCGGCACCTATAATAAGATCACCAGCTTTTCCACTTTCAATTTTTGAATCTAAAGTTTCATCTATTTTCCCTGCTGTTGCTCCAAAGTATTGAACATCCAATGTAAATGCACAGGTAGAAGAGTTAAGTACCACCCATAGATAGTCGTCAGCAGTTAAATTCATACCTTCAGTTTCCGAAGTTGCTAACCAACAACCAGCACCTTTCCATGCTACTGTATAAGTAATGGTTGTTCCACTGACAGTACAACCGTCTCCCCAAGAACTGAATGTATGAACGGTTAAATCAATTGGTGTTGATGCCATACTGGAAACAGTAGTCAATAACATAAAAATTAAAATAGAAGTAATTTTTTTCATAATTTTATTATTTAGTTGGTTAAAAAATTTTTAGTTATAGTTATAAATTCACCTTGCAAAGATAGCGAATAAGTATAATAACAGATGATACTTTTTTGCTTATTATCGACACTTTGTTACAACAAGGCGTTAATGAATATTAATTTGATGTTGTTTAACAGCGATAAATGGTGTAATGTTTCCACTTATTCAATCGAAAAAGTATGCTTGATAAGGACATCAAAAAGGGGAAACAGTACGAAACCGTCTCCCCTTATCATTCATCTTTAAGAATATTAGGATATCTATTTCTTGTAATTGTTCATCAATGCATTCACTAGCTCCGATTCATACCATGTATTGGTAGCTCTCTTATAAAGTCCCATCCACCAAAGACCAGAGGTCTGATATGCCGTCAACTTCGTAGCCATATACTTGGCATACTTCACACGTTCTGCCATATCTTTCGCCTCGTCGATGGCTCCAAACTCTCCGAAGAAGTACGGTAGACCCAATGTATTGGAGAAACGGGCATTGACACGGGTGAAAATATTATCAATCTCTGTTTCGCAACTGGTATCGAATACATACACATTATAAGTACCGTTGTCACAACAGAAATTGTATGGATTATAACTGTGTACAGATGCTGCTATATGATTCGGATGAGTATCTGTAGGCGCATTGAAACCATCTAACTGTGTCTGGTCATTGGATGCGCCAAACGGGTTGACCAGAAGATTACGATATTCGTTCTTACCACCTGTGGTGCGGACTGTGTTCACGAAATCCTGCTCCAACTTATTGACAGTGGCTAGATCAGACGAACTTGGGGTTGCACTCCACGATTTCTGTTTGTTCAATATTTCATTGAATGCCTCAAAAATCAGTTTATCGTCATAGTCCTTAAACTCAGTAGCGATCTGTTTCCAGATATATTGCATACGTGGACTGACGGTAGCATAGTCATCAGCGTCGGCATACAACCATCCTTGTTCATCCTTACGTGTGGCATCTTTTGCTCCGGTATCATGCTGCATATTCAGGATACAGTAACTACCAGTACTGATTACATAATCCACGACCTCTTTCACACGTGCCATCCATGCAGCATCAATGTTATTGTTGGCATCAAGATGCGGAAACCATGTCACAGGTACACGGATCACATTAAAGCCCTTGGATACGATTTCGGTAATCATAGCCTGCGTAGTGACCGGTTGTCCCCAACAGGTTTCCCAGTCGGCTGTAGTAGTAGGATTAAACCATGAAAGAGCAGTATCCTGATTGGCATCAAGGGTATTACCCAGGTTATAACCCAGTTTCATATTTTCGACCATTGTAAATGCACTCTCGAACGGGTCGTTAGGATCTGTTCCCGTACCTTTCTGAGATACATTGATAACCTTCGACAAATTACCTGCATTCACTGTAATAGTGGATGTACGGGCGTCACTTTTGTTCTTGGCTACAGTTACCTTAAAGTATGATCTTGTATTTGACGATGCTGTATCGTTAATAGCCCAGCCGTACCCGGCATGAGGGGTAATCGACAACCATGTAGAATCGGCTTCGGGTATAGAAGCGGTCCAGTCGGCATCGGTATTGACACCTAACATCACATAACTTCCGCCTATAGAAAAATCAAGAGATTCTATCGCACTTCCATCCTTTGTTACGGTAAGACCTGTAGCGGCGACATCCTCACTGTCGTGGCAACTCTGCATACACAGAGCTGCTACGAATAGGAGCGTCAAACCAAATATATTTTTTATTTTCATAATTCTATACTTTTATTTGTTTACGGAATATAGATAACACGTATATTATCAAACTTGACATCAATCTTGCCTGCAAAAGTAGCTTGGTTGATACTTTGTATACGGAACTGATCCAGTCCGATCGTCTTGATGTCAGAAAGTGTCTTGCCTGTATAACAAGCAAACTTGCTCAGAGGAACGATGGCACGATACCACTTGTTCTTGTGGTTGACGCCCGTAATATCCTGAAGTACCGGTCCGTCAGGGAAGCTACCTGTCTGGGTATCATAATCAGCCCATTTAAAGTTGTCGTACGTATTTTCGGCATCACCCTTAGGTTGAATCATATATCTCACATACCCCCAGAAGGTTCCGTTGTTATAATCACTGTTGGCATCGTAGACCTCCATAGCGAGATAGAGATGGTCGGCTGTGGCTGTAGACGGAATATTATCGGAGAACGAGAACATGTTTCCACTCCAGTCTTTACGGAAGTAGATCATCGTACCCCACCACTGCTGATATTCTTTTGCCACACTGATTTGTGCATATTTGCCATCGGCATTACCGGCATCTATATAACTGGCGTTTGGTCCCCAACCGTTGTCTGTCGCATCTCCGTCGAAGGTGGTCAGGATAGTGGCATAATCATAGAAGTTGCCCGACGATACCGTTCCACCTGGTGTCGTAATAGTAATCGTAGTACCACTGCCGCTGGTCGGCTTCTTCTTAAACGGAATATAGATGGTATCTTCTGATGCTGAAGTGGTAAACTCACCACTGGTCAGCGTCACATCTCCGTATTTCACACTTTCTACCTGTACAAAGTCACGACCTGTGATATACATCGTTTCACCGATCTCAGGCATATCCGTGGAAACACTTGATATGAACGGTTTTCCCGGACGTTTGTAATAGGGCAGATAAACTTTACCTGCTGCACATTCGATGACGAGTGAACCAGAATCAGGAGCTGCCGCCGGAACGATGGCACCCACAACGGATGTAGTCTCATAAGCCTTCGTATCACTGTTGAGATGATGGTTCTGTGTGATATCATAATGCTTTTCGATGGCCGTATGGTTACCGGGAACAGTAGTCCATACAGTCGTATCCAGTACACCTGTCATGGCGTCTGTGATATACATACTCTCGATATCAACCAGGTTGACACCATATAGTTTCAGTGTATCGCCTGCCTCACGGGGATACAAACCTTCGATGCGGTTAAACTTAGGATACGGAGCTGTAATCTTGAATGAATAGGTAGCGGTACCATGCGATGTCACCACCTTGATCTCATCAGGGACATCACTATTGAAGGCAGACAGTTTGAAACCGTTTTCCTCGGATGGTATCGTCACAATAATACTATGGTCTGTATTATATGTAGAGTTCAGATATACAGACTGGTCGTTGATGTAAACAGCCGTTGCACCGGCCAGGTTATTACCGATAATGGCGATCATCGAGTTGGCGCTCGATTTCGTGAACAGACTGTCGGCTTTTGTTGGATCGGTAACTCTCACGCCTGTAATCTCCGGAGTACCACTTGCCGAGTCGTCGTCCTTACATGATGTAAAGACAGATGAACTTACCACCAAAAGCAATAACATCATCAGACTCGTTCTTATATTTAATTTTTTTGTTTTCATATCTTAATGATTTGATATTATGTTATTTGTCTTCACCAAAATCATAACTCTGAGGAGCCTCATTGAGGTAATGGTTCTGGATAACATCACTTTCAGGATAAGGCATAAAGATATTTGCCTCCGAGAGGACTATCGGTTGATAGCCGGCACAGTATTTACGGCAGTATCCGCTCAGGTCGGAACCGAAACCAGCTACGCCTTTTACAACTGTATTGTCATTTTCGTCTACAGTCGCATGGTCGTTCCATATACAATATCCACTCTCATTGAAAAGATACCATGTACTTGTTCCTGGGGGTATCGGGCGATATGTAAACGTCCCGTCACTGTTCTTATACAGACTGTTTTCACGGATTTCAAAACCACGGTGCTGCTTGTTGTTGAAGAAGTTGAGCATGGTCTGCGGCTTCCAGCGGTACCATGTCACCATATCCCACCAGTTCGCATATTCCATACAGAACTCGATACGGCGCTCACGTATCAGATTGTCGAATGTCAGTGTCGTGTACGGTTTCACACCGGCACGGTTACGTACCGCATTGATAGCACCCAGAGCCTCCGCATCCGTAGTGGATGCATTGTTGCCCAACAGTGCTTCAGCCTTCATCAGGTAGACATCTGCGAGACGCTGTATGTAAGTATTCAACGGCGATGCCATCTGTGCGAGGTTACAGGGAGCTACGTCGGCCTTTGTACCCAGTACACCTTTCTTATCCTGCATCCAGTTGTGGTTGTATGTATAACCGCCGTCGGCTTTCTTGATATAGTCATAATGTCTGCCCGGTGTGAAGAATGTGCCACGGATACGGAAAGAGTCGGTAGGATCTTCATTGTATAAATCAATCATATCACATGATGCCGTCAACGAACCGCCCCAGGCGTTTACATCGGTTACTTCCGGGAAAGCGAGGTCGGAGTAAAGTGCATTCATGGCACCCCATTCTCCTGATGCGGGATCAGCCCAACGCATCGCCAGGATAGTTTCACTGTTGTCGTTATTCTGCGCTTTAAACAGATCTTCATAGTTGCTCATCAACGAATACTGACCGCAACCTATCACATCATTGCAAAGTGATACGACCTCCTTCAGTGTTGTCTCGTTACGGGTATGGTCGATTGTAGAACTGGCGTCCCAACCGCTTTGTGCCAACAGAGCCTTGGCCAGCGCAGCCTTGGCTGCATAGAGGGAAGGATGACTGTCAGTACCCGTTTCCGGTAATAAAGTTACCGCCTTACGGAAATCACGGATAATGAATTTGAGTACATCGGCTTCTGAGTTGAGTGGACGTACAGGATTGTCTATCATCGTCTGGTTATCCTCAAAAAGAAGATTGTCTCCCCAACCGCGCAACAGGTAGAAGTAAGCCCATCCGCGCATCAGGTAACATTCGCCCATCGCGGCATTTTTAGCACTGGTGGATACATCCGCGGAACAATAGTTCTGCAAATTCTTCAGTGTCGCATTGCTCAGGGTTACCACATTATATAAAGAAGACCATGCCAAAGACATATCTTCGGTCAAAGCCGTTACTGTAAACTTGGCAAATTCAGCGCTGACGTATGGATTCCATGCATCATTGGCACGATAAGAACCCATACCTACGATGGCACGGCGGTTGAAGTCGAACCATGCACGGTTGTACAGCGGTTCCACACCTTTGGTCACCGCAGCGTCTGAAGAATAGTATGTCTCGGCTGTATAATTACCACTCGGTTTCTGGTCAAGAAAACTATCCTTGCAACTGGTCGTAACCAACGTAAGACAGGCGACAGCCGACATTGTTAATATATTTATTTTTTTCATAATTGTATCGTATTATATTAGAATTTGACCTTAAGTCCAACTGTATAAATGCGCTGTGAAGGATAACGGTAATTATCGATACCCTGCAGGATAACACTCTGACCGTTGGATCCGATTTCAGGATCATATCCGTCGTAACCGCAGATTGTAAAGAGGTTTTGTATATTGCCATATACCTGTACCCATTCTAATTTGGCAGGAGAGAGCCATTTCTTCGGCAGATTCCAAGCCAGAGAGACCGTCTTCAGTCGCAGGTAAGAACCGTTTTCCACGAAACGGCTGCTCACACGGTTGTTATCATTCAGATTGGAACCGTTGGCACTGATTCTCTGGGCTGTAGCCGAAGAAGCATTCGTGATATAGACATTATCTATATCGGTAGCTGAACCGTTAGGGTCTATCAGTCCGATACGTGCATAACCGGCCAGTTCAGACATATAGTTGCCATATACGGTTTCATTCGTATGCTGCTGACGTACCAGGTTGTAGATATCGCCGCCCACACTTCCGTTGAGGAAGAATGAGAACTCAAAATCCTTATAAGTGATGACATTGTTCAGACCGAAGTTGAAATCAGGGTTCGGGTCACCGATATAAGTACGGTCGGCCTCAGTAATCTTACCATCACCGTTCAGATCTTCAAAAATATAATCACCCACCCAGATACCGTTTGTAGCAATTGGCTGGAGAGCGCCATTGGTATCTACAGGACGTGCTACAGCAACTTTGTTTCCACTTGCGTCCAGGAGGAATTCGCCCTGGGCGTTCTTCTGATAGAAATCAGATGCATTGGTATACATTCCGATTACTTTGTATCCATAGAAACGGCCTACAGGTCCGTTCAGTTCCGACAGTGTATAGGTTTCTGTACCAATGGTTCCCGATATCGTGGAGTTTTCAGTGTTCAGTCCTGTCAGTTTATTACGGTTGAACGACAGTGTGGCTCCCGTACGCCACTGCAGGTCTTTGTTGGTTATATTCACCGTATTGAGGGTGAACTCGATACCTTTGTTACGTATAGAACCGGTATTGACCCAAGGGGCGGTCATACCCATATAGTCGTTATTGATGACATAAGAAGGAAGTGAAGCCTTCATCAGCAGGTTGTCTGTATTCTTCAGGTAGGCATCAACGATAAATTCGATGCGGTTGTTAAAGAGGTTCAGGTCGAAACCGACGTTCCATGCCTTGGTACTTTCCCACTTCAGGTTCTCATTTCCATAATTGCCAGGATAATATCCCGTACCCCAGGCTGTTGCTGTATTAGCCATTGTAGCGCCATAAGCATAACTACCTGTACTCTGGTTACCTACATGTCCCCAACCCAGACGCAATTTCAGGTTATTGATCCATTTTACGTTTTTCATGAAATTCTCGTTGCTTACACGCCAAGCGATAGCGGCAGACGGGAACCATCCCCATTTATTGTTAGACGGGAAACTGGAACTGCCGTCGGCACGTAATGTCGCTGTTAGCAGATAACGGTCGAGAAGATTATAGTTGAAACGTCCGAAATAGGATTCGATCGACCATTGTGTACCGTCATCACCTGAATTGGTGGCTGTGGAAGAGTCGCCCACATTCAGTGAATGGAGGGAATTGGTCACATAATCATAACGTGTACCCGACAGTGACTCCCAGTTGCCCCACTGGGCCTCATGACCTAACATGATCTGGAAATGATGTATTTTGGCCAGACTGAAATCATACGTACCGTACTCCTTGAATGTATTGTATTTACTCAGGTTCTTAGTACGTGTACTCTGACTGCGGACGATGTTTGTACCGTAAGAATAGTCAGGTTGGAAGAAATAGGTGTTATACCAACCGCGGTTGCCACCGTATTCGATGCGGATGGTCAGGTTCTTGATCGGTTTCAGATTGGCAAACACATTATAGTCGAGCGAGTAATTATTCGTATTGTTCTCTTTCATACTGGCCTCGAAAAGTGGATTGCTGTAATATGTCGAGAAGTCATTGGTCTGAGGGAAACCGTAAGAACCGTCGGCATTACGCGGAGCGACATCCGGAAACTGGCTCAGAGCCGTACTGATCACATTATTTTCGGTAAACGTGATTGTCTGTTTTGTATTGGCATAAGCGGTATTAAAACCTATCTGCAACCAATCAGTGATATTCGTATCTATGTTGACACGGAAACTGGCGCGTGTGAAACCGGAACCGATTCCGACACCGTTTTGGTCCAGATAACCGCCTGCCAGTGAGTAGTGCATATCTTTCGTACCCCCGCTGATATTGACAGAATGGTTCTGCATGAAAGCCGTCTGGAACAGTTCTTTCTGCCAGTTGGTTCCTTCAGTCAGCAACGAAGGGTCGGCATAAGCGGCATTCTCGCCCCATCCGCGCACGGCGGCACGCTGGTTGTAGAAGTCGGCATATTCATATAGATTCATCACGTCCAGATATTTAGGCATTTTCTGCCAACCTACGTATCCTTCGTATTGTATCTTGGCTTTGCCTTCCTGTCCGCGCTTTGTCGTAATGATGACGACACCGTTGCTGGCACGCGAACCGTAGATGGCTGTTGCCGAAGCATCCTTCAGTACCTCGATATTCGTGATATCCGACGGGTTGATGCTGGCCAGTGTACTGGTATTACTGCTCGTATTACCACTGACGGCGATACCGTCTATCACATAAAGCGGTTCGTTACCGTTGAGAGAGTTGATACCACGTATCTGTACTGATATGGCACCGCCAGGGGCACCTGAGTTCTGTGTGACCTGTACACCTGCGATACGTCCCTGCATCGCCTGTTCGATACTGGTGTTCACACCTTGTTTGATGGCTTTTTCATCGATGGATGATACAGAACCGGTCAGGTCGGAACGTTTCATAACACCATATCCGACGACCACTACCTGGTCGAGCATGTGTGCATCTTCGCTAATCTGAATATTAAGGGTACCGGCTGTGGTTACCTTCACTTGTTTTGAAGCATAACCCACGTATGAGATAACAATAACGGAACCTTGCTTGCAGGATAATTTATAATTACCCGATGCATCAGTGATTGTTCCACTTGTAGCTCCTTTCACCTTGACAGTAGCGCCAATGATTTCTTCACCGGATGTTGCGTCTGTCACAGTACCGCTCACATTGATATTCTGTGCCAGAATACCGAGCGGGAACAACATGAACAACAATAGAGAAATATATCTGATTTTCACAAATACATTACTCAAATTAAATAACGTTTTACTCATAATCATTATTTTAGTTAATAGCATTAAATCCTAGCTAATTTTATCTTATTAATATTGATATTGGTTAAATATCGTTGGCAAAGTTAAGTAATCATTATTTATTAATATAATACTTTTTTGCTCAATATTGACACTTTATTGGAAAATCAAAAAAAAAGGTACGTTTTATGTCAAAAAGCATCTATATATAGTGTAAAACAAGCACTTAATCGTTTGTTTTCGACTATAAAAAAGAGCCTTTTCCCACTAAGGAAAGAGGCTCTATATGATGAAAAAATGATATACTGAGTATTATTCCACCGTAACCGATTTGGCAAGATTGCGGGGCTGGTCCACGTTCAGACCTTTATCCACTGCTACATGATATGCCAGCAACTGCAACGGTATCACCGAAAGCAACGGTGCCAGTGACGCCATTGTGGGCGGAACCTCAATAATATGTTCGGCTATCTTTCTGACACTGGTATCTCCTTGGGTCACCACAGCCAGCACCCTGCCGTTACGTGCTTTCACCTCTTCAATATTAGAGATAATCTTGGCGTACAACTGATGGTGGGTGGCTACGAACACGACGGGCATCTCGGTATCCACCAAGGCTATCGGTCCGTGTTTCATCTCTGCTGCCGGATAACCTTCGGCATGGATATAACTGATCTCTTTCAGTTTAAGGGCACCCTCCATGGCGACTGGATAATTGAATCCGCGACCCATATAGAGGAAGTTGCGCGCGTATGTATACGTCTTTGCGATTTCGGCTATACGGTCGTTCTGCTGCAGTACCACTTTCATTTTCTCGGGTATGATAGCCAGTTCGTCTACGATCTCTTCGAATTCTTTCTTCTCAATCGTGTTTTTGGCTTTGGCCAGAGCCAGGGCAAACAGGGCGAGAACCATCACCTGACCGGTGAACGCTTTTGTGGAAGCGACACCTATCTCAGGTCCTACGTGTGTGTAGATACCTGTATCGGAGGCACGTGCCACACTGGAACCGACGGCGTTGACAATACCGAAACACAAGGCGCGATGGGCCTTCGCCAGTTGGAAAGCCGCCAACGTATCCGCCGTCTCACCACTCTGCGAGATGGCGATCACCACATCATCAGGCAGTATGACCGGATTCCGGTAACGGAACTCGGAAGCGTATTCTACGGTGACTGGGATATGGCAATAACTTTCAATATACTGTTTACCTATCAGTCCTGCGTGCCACGACGTACCGCATGCCACAATGATAAACCGCTTGGCACCGACCAACTGGTCATGATGCAGGTTGATGGCACTCAGCACGATATCATGTTTCGCTTTGATGAGACGTCCTCTCATACAGTTGGATATCGCTTCCGGCTGTTCGAAAATCTCTTTCAGCATATAATGGTCATAACCGCCCTTCTCCAGTTTATCCAGGTCGATGTCAACCTGTTTAACGTCGATATTCACATCTTCGTTCTTCAGATTCTTGACGGATATCGGTTGATTACGGCGCAGCAATACTACTTCTTCGTCGTTGATATATACCATATTATGTGTATATCCTGCTATTGGCAATGCATCCGACGCGATGAGAAATTCTTTGTTATCCTCACCGATACCGATCACGAGCGGACTGCTCTTACGGGCTGCCACCAGTTCATCAGGGTGTTCCTTGTCCATCACGACGATGGCGTATGCACCTACCACTTTACGGAGCGCATAACGGGTGGCCTGTGCAAGACACAGGTTATAGGTTTGCTGCATATATTCTATCAACTGTACCAGAACTTCGGTATCCGTACTACTTTTAAAGGTAAAGCCTTTATCGGTCAGATAGGTCTTCAGAGAAGCATAGTTTTCTATAATACCATTATGTACGATAGCCAACCTGCCACTCTGCGACAAATGCGGATGCGCATTCACAGACGAAGGTTCACCATGCGTAGCCCAACGGGTATGGGCCATACCGACAGTACCGCTCAGGTCCTTGTCTTTGGCAGAATTTTCCAATACAGCGACCTTACCTTTCTCCTTATATATATTAAGGTGTTTGTCGTTATCCGAAATAAGCGCCACTCCGGCACTGTCATAACCGCGATACTCCAATCTTTTTAATCCCTGGATCAATATGGGATAAGCATCACGAAATCCAATGTATCCTACAATTCCACACATATTAATAAGTTTATATATGTTTACTGACGGCAAAAGTACAAATAATATCGGTATACGCAACAATTTAATCCTTTTTTTTTGCGAAAACAGAAAAAATGGTTAACTTTGCTCATAAAGAAATATATGTAATCTTAATATTATGGCAACAACTCTTTTCGTACCAGGCCGTCTGTGCCTGTTTGGCGAACATACCGACTGGGCGGGAAAATACCGGGCGATGAATGCGGAAATAGAACCAGGTCTTTCTATTGTGACAGGTATCGAACAGGGTATCGAAGCGGAAGTAGAGAAATCCAGTATCTTTGAAATGTACTCAGATGCCCCCGAAATAAAGGAAGTATGGCAGGATTTCTCGTGCAGGATGAGTGACAATGAACTCAAGAAGGTGGCCAAATCCGGTTCTTTCTTCTGTTATTGCGCCGGTGTGGCTTCGTACATGCTGGAATGGTACAAGGTGGGCGGTGTCAAGATTACTATCAAGAAGATGACGCTTCCTATGAAGAGCGGTCTGTCATCCAGTGCCGCCATCTGCGTACTTGTGGCGCGCGCTTTCAATACAGTATACGGTCTCAACCTCAACACGATGGGCGAAATGAATATCGCTTATGTCGGTGAACTGCGCACCTCATCCCGCTGCGGCCGTCTTGACCAGGCGTGTGCTTTCGGTGTCAAACCGAATCTGATGACTTTCGACGGTGACGAGATAGAGGTTAAATCTATCAATGTCAAGAAACATCTGTATTGGGTATTCGCCGACCTCTGCGCCAAAAAGGATACAATTAAGATTCTCCGTCAACTGAACAAGGGTTTCCCTTTCGCAGCCACAGAGGCAGAAAAGCGCGAACAGGACGCTTTGGGTAAGAAGAACCACGCCATCATCCACCGGGCTATCGAATATATGGCTACGGGCAATGCCGAGGCGTTGGGACATCTGATGACAGAAGCCCAGCAACTTTTCGACAGGGATATCGCACCGATGTGTCCGGATGAACTGGCTTCACCCAAACTGCATCAGGTACTCAAGGATCCGAATATCCAACCGCTGGTCTATGGCGGAAAAGGAGTAGGTTCACAGGGCGACGGTTCCATACAGTTTCTCGCCAAAGACGAAAATACGCAGGAGCAACTGCTGGAATACTTGACCAAGGAAGGGATGAAGCCTTACAAACTGACGCTCCGTCCTGTGCATACAATACACAAGGCGGTAATTCCTGTCGCCGGTTTCGGAACACGACTATATCCCGCCACCCGGTCGCTGAAGAAAGACTTCTTCCCCGTTCCAGATAAAGACGGTATGGTAAAACCGGTCATTCTGATACTCCTTGAAGAACTGATAGCAAGTGGTATCGATGAGGTTTGTCTTGTACTCGGTTCCGAAGATGAAAGACAGCAATATCGCGATTTTTTCGAGACACCTCTGTCCGCGGAACATCTGAACAAATTGAGTCCGCAGATGCAAGAATATGAAAACATCATACTGGATATCGGTAAAAGACTGACTTACGTCTATCAGAACAAGAAACGTGGATTCGGACATGCCGTCTATCAGGCGATCGACTTCACCAACGGGGAACCGGTCCTATTGCTGTTGGGCGACACCTTGTACAGGAGCGATACCAACAAACCATGCGCCCTGCAACTCATAGAGAAATTCGAGAAATACAACAAATCGATGGTGGCTATCCACGATATCCCGCTTGCCAACGTTTCACATTACGGTGTGATGACCGGTGCATGGGAAGACAAGGATGAAACAGAAATGAATATCACTTCTTTCTGCGAAAAGCCGAAGGCGGGCTATGCCGAAGATTTTCTCGGCGTCAGGATGAAGAATGGCGAGAACAGATATTATTCAGTCTTCGGTCAGTACATCCTCACACCGGCTGTTTTCGAACAACTGGAACAGGATATCATCGACTCAGGTGATTCTGATCAGGAGATAGAACTGACCTCGGCGCTCGACCACGTGCGTGAAAAGGATGGACTGATTGGTGTCAGTCTTCACGGCCACATGTATGACATGGGCAATTATAATGCCTTGAGGAACGCCGTAATCAATTATGCCGGAATCACATCATTGAACATTCCATAAACAAAACAACAGATGTCTACATTAATAGAATATTTAGGTAAGAGAGACCGTTTCGCGACAAGCAACGGATGTCGGCTGGTGGAAATCAGCGAAGGGTATGCCAAAGCCACGATGACGGTGGAGGACAAGCATCTCAATGGCGGTAATGTATGTCAGGGCGGAGCCTATTTCACACTCGCCGATATCGCTATCGCGGCGGCGATGAACAGTCATGGTACACTGACCTTCGGTATCGAGAACAATATCTCGTTTCTAAAAAGTGCTTTTGCGGGCGACGTGCTCACCGCCGAAGCCAGGGAAATCGTCAACCACCATAAGATACCTTACGTGGAGGCACGCATCACCAACCAGAAAGGTGAACTGCTCTGTATCGTCACCGGACTCGCCTACCGCAAGGACCAACCGATTCTGTTTGACAGTTTGACATAAACGCATATTATTTCCATAAAAATGAATTTTATAAGAAAAGCGTAAAAAAACTATCAAAAAGTTTGGTGTTTCATGGAAAAAGTGTAATTTTGCAAGCAAATAAATAAAAATCAATAGAAATGATTAAGAATTTAAATAATGCATGGTGGTGGCAATTCTCAAGATTAAATAGTCGTGAGTAACGTTGCCGTATGCATATATTAAATTAAAAAGATATCAAAAAGGCCTGCCGTTCTTACGACAGGCTTTTTTTCGTTTAGGGGAATTTCAAAAAAAAACAAGAATATGAGCAAAACTTTTCAAGTGGATGAAAATGGCTATTATGGTGAATTCGGAGGTGCATACATTCCCGAGATTCTATATGCCACAGTGGAGAATCTGAGAAAATCGTATCTTCCTATCCTCGAATCCGAGGAATTCAAAAAGGAGTATTACGCTCTTCTCAAGGATTATGTCGGTCGCCCTTCACCTCTTTATTATGCCAAACGCATGAGTGAGAAATACGGTTGCCGTCTGTATCTCAAACGTGAGGACCTCAATCATACGGGTGCCCACAAGATCAACAACACCATCGGACAGATCCTTCTTGCCAAGAAAATGGGCAAGACCCGTATCATCGCCGAGACCGGTGCCGGTCAGCACGGTGTGGCCACAGCCACGGTCTGTGCACTGATGGATATGCCTTGTGTGGTGTATCAGGGAGCACTGGATGTGCAGCGACAGCACACGAATGTGGAACGGATGAAGATGCTCGGTGCTGAAGTGCGCCCCGTCACATCCGGTAATATGACACTGAAAGACGCCACCAACGAAGCGATACGCGACTGGTGCTGTCACCCTGCCGATACCTTCTACATCATCGGTTCCACGGTAGGTCCCCACCCTTATCCTGACATGGTGGCCCGCCTGCAGAGTATCATATCTAAGGAAATCAAGCAACAACTGCAGGAAAAGATCGGTCGCGACTATCCCGATTATCTGATGGCATGTGTAGGCGGCGGCAGTAATGCGGCTGGTACCATATACCATTATATAGACGACGAACGTGTGAAGATCGTTCTTGCCGAAGCTGGCGGAAAGGGAGCTGACAGCGGACATACGGCCGCCACCATCCATGCCGGACGACTCGGTATCCTACATGGTTCCAAGACATTGGTGATGCAGACACCCGACGGACAGATCATCGAAGCCGAAACGATCTCAGCCGGACTGGATTATCCGGGCATCGGACCGATTCATGCCAATATGGCGCAACAGCACCGTGCCACCGTATTTTCAGTCAACGACGACGAAGCGGTCAGGGCTGCTTATGAACTGACTCGGATGGAAGGTATCATCCCTGCCCTGGAAAGTGCCCATGCCGTCGCCGCTCTGGGTAAGATGAAGTTCAGTCCCGACGATGTGGTTGTCCTCACCGTCAGCGGTCGTGGCGACAAAGATGTGGAAACTTATTTGGCTAACAAGAAAATGGCTGGAGAATATGGAAATTTCTAAATTCAATTACAAGACCGTCTGCCGTCATATTCTGGCAGATCTGTACACCCCGGTCGGTGTGTACATGAAAGTGCGCGACATCTACCCGCAGAGTGCACTGATGGAGAGTTCCGATTATCACGGCGGTGAAAACAGCCGTTCGTTTATCGGCATCAACCCTATCGCGAGTGTGGCTATTAATCACGGGTTCGGCATCTGCACCTTCCCCGACGGCAGCATCGTCAAACATGATGTGAACAGTCAGTACCGCTCCGATCATGTGATCAATGATTTCATTCATCGGTTGAACGTGACCGGCGAGTGCGCCAATTTCTGCGGACTCTATGGTTACACTTCCTTCAATGCTGTGAGATATTTCGAGAATATCGCCGTCAAAGACACGACCATGTCCAAGAACGACGCGCCTGATATGCTTTACATATTATATAAGGACATCATCGTTTTCGACCATTTCAATAACAAGATGACAATTGTCACGCTGATCAGTGACAGCGAAGATGAGAAAGACGGCAGTCGCTGTCTCGACAAGATAGAAAAGGATATGAACAAGGGAAATGTGAAACCTTTCGATTTCCATCCTGTCGGCGATACGACATCGCCGCTGACCGACGAGGAGCATAAGGCGAACATCCGCAAGGGTATCATGCACTGTATGCGCGGTGATGTCTTTCAGATTGTCCTTTCCCGCCGGTTCGTACAGAAATACGAGGGCGATGACTTCAAACTCTATCGGGCGCTGCGTAGCATCAATCCGTCGCCGTATCTGTTTTATTTCGACTTCGGCGGATTCCGCATTTTCGGTTCTTCACCCGAAACCCACTGCCGTATCGAGGGTCACAAGGCTTACATAGACCCCATCGCCGGCACCACCAAACGGACAGGCGACCCGGAGGCTGACCGCCAAGGTGCCGAATATCTGCGTAACGATCCCAAAGAGAATGCCGAACATGTCATGTTGGTCGACCTCGCCCGCAACGACCTGAGCCGCAACTGCCACAACGTGAAGGTCGACTTCTACAAAGACCTGCAGTATTACTCGCATGTCATACATCTTGTCAGTAGGGTAAGCGGTGAACTGGACAAGGGTGCCGACCCCATCAAGGCATTCATCGACACCTTCCCCGCCGGCACCCTTTCGGGAGCACCGAAAGTGAGGGCTATGCAACTCATCAGTGAGTATGAACCGCACAACCGCGGTGCCTACGGCGGCTGTATCGGTTTTATAGGTCTCAACGGCAATCTCAACCAGGCCATCACCATCCGCACCTTCGTCAGTCGTAACGGTGAACTGTGGTTCCAGGCGGGCGGCGGCATTGTCGCCAAGAGCGACGAGGAATACGAGTTACAGGAAGTCAACAACAAATTAGGGGCTTTAAGGAGAGCCATTCTTCTGGCAGAAGATATGTAAGGTCATGAAAATAGTAATCATAGATAATTACGACTCTTTCACATACAATTTGAGTCACCTTGTCAAAGAACTGGGAGCTGATGTGACAGTGTACCGCAATGATCAGTTTGAGATGCCGATGCTTGAAGAGTTTGACAAAATCATACTCAGTCCGGGTCCGGGTATCCCTTCAGAAGCGGGACTGCTGCTTGATGTCATCAAGACTTACGCAGGCAAGAAACCGATACTGGGCGTATGCCTCGGTCATCAGGCCATAGGAGAAGCCTTCGGTGCCCGACTGACCAACCTCAGTGAGGTGTTCCACGGTGTAGCTACCGAAGGTACACAATTGGGCAACGACCCCATTTTCCAAGGTCTGCCCCCACGCATCACCATGGGGCGCTACCACTCATGGGTGGTATCCCGTGACGGTCTGCCCGACTGTCTCGAAGTGACCGCCGAAAGCGACGAGGGTCAGATAATGGGACTGCGCCACAAGGAATACAATATCCACGGCATCCAGTTTCACCCCGAAAGTGTGCTGACACCGAAAGGAAGAACAATCATTCAAAACTTTTTGAAATTATGAACAAATCCGATTACGTAACTCCACCTTATCATATAGGTTTCAAGGCAAAAAAAATATATGGAGAACCAATCAAAGGAGAATTCTTAGATTGCGCTATAGCATACATAGAACCCAATGGCGGCGGTCCGAGACCCAGTCACACACATCAGCATAGTCATTTTTTCATTGTTACCAAAGGGGTCGCGACTATACATATAGGTCAAGAGCTCTTTCGTATAAAGGAAGATGAAGCGATATATGTTGATGGAAAAATAAAACATTCTATATGGAATGAAACTGACAAAGAACTTAAAATGATAGGAATCACAATAAACACAAAAAATTAAAAAATATATGATGAACTCAATGAAATCAATATTGGCACGTGTACTGGCTCAGGATGAACTGACACGTGAAGAGACAAAGGGAATACTGATCGGTATTACCAAGGAAGAATATCCGCAGGAACAGATTGTGGCATTGCTGACGGCACTCCAGATGCGCGGCATCACCGTCGATGAACTGCTCGGTTTCCGTGACGGTATACTCGAAACGGGTGTACCTGTCCCGTTGGACGCACCCAAATATATAGACATCGTTGGAACGGGCGGTGACCAGAAGAACACGTTCAACATCTCCACCTGCGCCTGTTTTGTTGTTGCCGGTGCGGGATACAAAGTGGCAAAACACGGCAACTATGCCGCCACTTCCGTCAGCGGCGCTTCCAATGTGATCGAAGCCCACGGTGTCAAGTTTACAGCCGACCTGGATAAGTTGAACCGTTCCATGGACGAGTGCAACATCGTTTACCTGCATGCCCAACTGTTCGCCAAAGCGATGAAGTTTGTCGGTCCTATCCGCAAAGCATTGCAGTTTCCTACCTGTTTCAACCTCCTCGGTCCTATCGTCAACCCTTCACAACCTAAGTGCCAGTTGCTCGGTGTAGCCAACCTCAACCAGATGCGCCTCTACAATGCCGTCTATCAGAAATTGGGTATCGACTACGGTATCGAGACCAGCATCGACGGTTACGACGAGATATCCCTGACGAGCGACTTCAAGGTAACCACCAACAACTACGAGAAACTGTTCAAGCCTGGTGATATCGGTCTGAACATCGCTGATGCCAAAGACCTCGAAGGAGGAAAGACCAAAGAGGAAGCAGCCAAGATATTCGACAGTGTATTGGAGAACACATCCAAGATAGACCATAAGGAAGTGGTCATCGCCAATGCCGCGTTCGCCATCCAGATTATGGACCAGACGAAGAGCATCGAAGAATGCGTGGCCATCGCCAAAGAGAGTATCGAGAGCGGCGCCGCCCTTCGGACGTTGAATAAATTTATTGCACTCAACTCATAAATCATATCGGGATGAAAGATGTTCTAGAAGAAATCGTGGCGTGGAAACGTATCGAAGTCGACAGATTCAAACAGGTGGTATCCGAACATGACATCCACCGACAGGTTGAACAGATACTGGATCAGAACCAACCGGTCCCGTCTATGAGCGAAGCGCTTACCCTCTCGCCTACCGGCATCATCTCCGAGTTCAAACGCCGTTCGCCTTCCAAAGGATGGATCAAAGAAGACGGTCGACCGGACATCATACCACTCAGTTATCAGCACAACGGTGCCTCGGCCATCAGTATCCTCACCGACGAGAAATACTTCGGCGGCAACGACCGGTTTATCACCGACGCGCGGAAGTCGGGTGTCACGATACCTATTCTTTACAAGAACTTCATCATCGACGAATATCAGATTTTTCAGGCCCGCCACTGCGGTGCGTCGGCGATTCTGCTGATTGCTGCCGATCTGAAAAAGACCGAATGCCGGTCGCTCATGCACACGGCACACCAGTTGGGCATGGAAGTGCTTCTGGAGATGCATTCCGAGGAAGAACTGGAGTATGCCTCCCTCGAACCGGACATGTATGGTATCAACAACCGCAATCTGGGCACCTTCGTCACCGACATTCAGAATTCTTTCCGTCTGTCGTCACTGTTGCCCGCCGATGCCTGCAAAGTGAGCGAAAGCGGAATCAGTCATCCCGACAGCGTGAAGCAGTTGAAGTCGGCAGGTTTCAACGGTTTCCTCATCGGCGAAAACTTCATGAAGACCGATGACCCCGGGGCAGCACTCAATGATTTTATCACCCTAATACAACACTAAGATGATTATAAAAGTATGTGGAATGCGCGACAGCGCGAATATCAAGGAAGTCGTCCAGCTCGGTGTCGACTGGATCGGCATGATTTTCTACCCCAAGTCAAGCAGGTATGTCACGATGGTTCCGTCACTGTCAGGACTGTTGCCCGACCGGGCGACGGCAGACGACCGCATCGCCCCCCGCACACAGCGTTCTTTTCAGAAAGTGGGTGTTTTCGTCGACGACACGCCACAGAACATCATTACCCGTGTCGTCAATTACGATCTGGATATCATCCAGTTGCATGGCAGTGAGACACCTACCCTGATACGCAACCTGCGCCGGACAATCGACCCCGATATTCGTCCCGGCATCCGCATCATCAAGGCCATCAGCGTCAACAAACCCGAAGATATCGACGGTTACAAAACTTATGCGGATGATGTCGACTATTTTCTGTTCGACACCCAATGTCCGACCGTAGGTGGCAGTGGCAGACATTTCGACTGGGATATGCTGCAGCGGTACGACGGCGACAAACCTTTCATCCTCAGCGGAGGCATCGGTCCCAAAGATGCCGGATACGTAAAAAGTTTTCATCATCCCCGGTGTGCAGGCATCGACCTGAATTCCAAATTCGAAACGTCCCCGGCATTCAAGGATGTGGAGGCGCTGAAAAAATTTATAACAGAAATAAAAAAATAAACGATATGAATAAGATTAATAAACTATTTGCAGAAAGAGGAAACGAGAAGTTCCTGTCACTCTATTTCTGCGCCGGAACGCCCACACTCGACGGCACAGTAGACGTTATCCGTACCATGGAGCGCCGCGGCATTAAGATGGTCGAGGTAGGTGTTCCCTTTTCCGACCCTATGGCCGACGGTCCTGTCATCCAGAGTGCCGCCACCAAAGCGCTCCGCAACGGTATCACCCTGAAGAAGATTTTCGGTCAACTGAAGACCATCAAGGAAGAAGTGAAGATACCGCTCATTCTCATGGGTTATCTCAACGTCATCATGCAGTATGGCATCGAAGAGTTCTGTAAGAGTTGTGTGGATTCAGGTGTATCGGGAGCCATCATCCCCGACCTCCCTTTCAAGGATTATCAGGAGACCGTAAAACCGATTGCCGACCGGTATGATATCCGCATCATCATGCTCATCACCCCCGAGACATCCGAGGAGCGCATCCACTTCATCGATGACAACACAGACGGTTTCATCTATATGGTATCGTCGGCGGCCATCACGGGAGCCCAGAAGAGTTTTGATGAAGCCAAACAGGAATATTTCCATCGTATCAACGCCATGAACCTGAAACATCCGCGCATGATCGGTTTTGGAATATCCAACAAACAGACGTTGGAGAGCGCTCAGAACAATGCCGCAGGCGCCATTATCGGAAGTAAGTTTGTCACCCTGCTCGAAGAGAGCAAAGATGCAGATGAAGCGCTCGATAAACTGTTCGACGCACTGAAGCGATAACGTCCCGGGGTCAGATATGGATGGTCTCTATGCCACCGTAATCCGTCAGGTGTCTGAAACAGTCGGTTTCCGAAAACAGTTTTCCGTAAATGCCGGCACATATCAGTACACCGCCGTGGGCGAATATCGCCACACGCCGGTACGGTTTACTTTTCAGGTCATCCAGAAAATCCGCCACGCGCGCATATAATATCGGGAAACTTTCCCCGTTGGTGGCTGTCAGGTGCATGTAGTCTTTGTACCACATCTGCAGGGCATCGTCCTTGATCTCGTCATACTTCTGCATCTCCCAGTCACCCATATTCATCTCTTTCAACCGTTCGTCCCTTTCCGCATCCGCATAACCGCAGTAGGCTGCCAACCGGGTAGCCCGTGAAAGGGGCGACGAGTATACTTGGTCGAAGTCGGTGCCCAACTTCTCCAGATTCTCTTTGGTCCTGGCGGCCTCTTCTTCGAACGATGCAGCCAGAGGCACATCGCTCCATCCGTAACAGGTTCCCTTGGGTACGCCCGTCCTTGTATGTCTTATCAATACTACTTCCATGGTATGTCAATGTTTTGATTCATGTACAGTAGCACCACCACCGTCATATAGAAAGTCAGTTCTATCAACAGGAACAGGGCTCCGCAGCAGTCGCCCGTATAACCGCGCAACTTCCGCCATATCATCAGATACAGGAAGTACATCACCAGACACGGCGCGAACACGATCCATTGCCAGTTGACCAGCACAAACGACGGGAACATATACGTCAGGAGCGCACACGGCAGCATTCCCTGTACGGCCAGTCCTATCCCCGCCCTGATATTGATGTTGCGGTACACCACCTTGGCTTTCGATTCCTCTTCTATCCGGGCATAAGGCATCATCATAATGATCTGTCCCGCCACCATCTTGGCAAACGGGTCTGCGGCGATGATGACAAAAGCAGCCATCCTGACGGGCATATATGAGAGAGAAAAATACAACAGCAGTCCGTACATCACGATGCCGATGACACCGTACGTACCGATGCGCGAATCTTTCATGATGTCGAGTATACGTTGCCGGTCGTTACCACCGCCGCCGAACCCGTCGAAGAAGTCGGTCAGACCGTCCTCGTGCAGAGCCCCCGTGACGAGCAGTCGCGAAGCGATGGCGAGCAGTACCGCGATGGAATGCGGGAACACCATACTGGAGAAATACAGTACGGCGGCCATGATTCCACCTGTCAACCAACCCGCAAGCGGCCAATGTTCCACCACCGTCCGGAAACATTCCTTCGGCGGTTGATGCAGTCGCCAGAAAGGCAGTCGCGTGAAGAAGATCAGCGCCGCCCAGATATTGTCATACCATTTAGAAGTACTTAGTGATATTCGCATTTTCAAAGTTGTTCATTTCGTTCATCATCCTCACGGCACTGTCCAGTATCGGGAAAGCACACAGGGCACCGGTACCCTCTCCCAGTCTCAGACCGAGGTTCAGCAACGGTTCGGCATGCATCAGTTCGAGCATCTTCCGATGTCCCGGTTCGTCACCGCAATGACCGAACACGGCATAATCGAGGACCGACGGATACAGTCGACTGGCGGCCAGCATACAGGCGCTCATGATATATCCGTCCACTAATATAATAAGGTGTAACTCGGCAGCCCGGAGCATGGCCCCGATGGCGGCGACCATCTCGAAACCGCCGAAGTATTTGATCACAGTTTCGGTATCAGCCTGAGGATACTTCTCCCTGAAGCGGTCCAGAGCCTTTCCCAGCACCTCTTTTTTATGCGCGATACCCCGATCGTCGAGTCCCGCACCGGCACCGATGCATTCATCGAGCGGAATATTACCGAACACACTCATCCAGACACTCGACGGAGAAGTATTGGCGATACCCATCTCACCGATACTCAGCACATCACAACCCTCGTTGAAACAATCGTCAACCATTGACGTACCGATATTGATCGCCTTCGAATACTGTTCTGCGGTCATCGCCGGTCCCGTCAGGAAATCTGCGGTTCCCCGGGCTATCTTACGGTTGATGATATCAGGGTATGCCGACAGGTCATGGTCCACGCCCACATCCACGATGGACAGTTTAAAACCATGCTGTCGGCAAAACATATTCACCCCGCCGCCGCCTTTTGTGAAGTTGATCATCTGTTGCCAGGTGATTTCCCTTGGCGACACACTCACGCCCTCCTTCTCGATGCCATGGTCGGCACCGAACAGAAGATGGCACGGATGATGCAGTGTCGGTTGCTGTTTCTGTTCTATCAGACAAATCTGCAAGGCAAGACTCTCCAGCCTTCCCAACGAACCTTTCGGTTTGTTCAAGTCGTCTATTTTCTCCCGAATGGCATCTCTCCATGTCGCATCAGGACTTTTAATTCTAAACTTTTTCATAAGATATCATTTTAACTATACATGTATTTCATTTCATTTGATCTTCACAGGTATACCGCTCACCATCAGCAGCACCTCGTCCGCCTTGCCGGCCACATATTGGTTCATCCATCCCTCCAAATCTGTAAACCGCCGCTGTATCAGATTATCGCTCACGCCGCCGCTCCCTATCTCGTTGGTCACGAATATGAAGGTGGCATCCTGAGAGGTGAACGCGTCGAATTCTTTCTTGATGGCTGTCAGCGCCTCATCCACCGTCGGCTGGTTCCATTCCGCATCATTACGGTTGAAGAAAAAATTGGTACACCATAATGTAATACAGTCTATCACCACCACCTTCCCCCGCAAATCATGCCGACTCAGATATTTCTCTTCCTCTATATTCGTCCAGTTGGTACCGCGCCGCTGTTGGTGAATCAATACCCTCTGTCTGAATTCTTCATCCCAGATATGTGCTGTAGCGAGATATACAGGATTCGGATTCAACCTCAGAGCCAGTTGTTCGGCATAAGAACTTTTCCCTGATCTTTGACCGCCTGTAATAAGAATTACTCTTTTCATAAATGCAAATTTACTAAAAAAGCATTGTCTGCACTAAAAATGGGGTTATTATAAAGAATTTTTAATATAAAAGGCGAGAAAAATGTTCTATAACATAACATTTATTCAAAAAACTTTGGTCGTTTCAGAGTTTTTTTATTACTTTGCACCCCGATTAGAGATAACATTTATTAATAACTAATTAAATTTGGAAAGAAATGAAAAAGTTTGTTTTATTTATTGCTGCAATTGCAATGACAGCTTCAGTTTCAGCTCAGACTGTTACAGAAAGCAAAACATTTGATAACTTCTACATCGGCATTAACGGTGGACTAGCTACACAGACTACTCACAGTTCTTGGATGAAAAACTTACGTACAAATGCAGGTATCCGCATTGGTCGTAACTTTACTCCTGTATTTGGTCTTGCTCTTGAAAGTAATGTATACTTCAACAACAAACCTTTAGCTTTAACAGGTACATTCGTTAACTCAATGATTTCATCAGTTCTCGGAACTGTCAACCTGAGCAATTGGTTTGGTGGTTACAAAGGTGAGCCACGCGCATTCGAAGTAACTGCCGTTTACGGTTTTGGATGGGCTCACATGTTCGGTAACAAGAACAACTACGAAGGAAATACAGGTGCTTTCCCAAAGAACATCAATGCTATGACATCTAAGGCTGGTATCGACTTCGCATACAACTTTGGTAAATCAAAAGCATGGCAGGTTTATGTTGAGCCATCTATCAACTATTTCCTGAACGGTAATGGTTATGAGGGCATCCAGTACAACATCAACAAATCTTTCGTTCAGTTGAACGCAGGTGTCGTTTACAAGTTCAAGAACTCTAACGGTACTCACAACTTCACAATCGCTACACTTCGCGACCAGGCTGAAATCGATGGTCTGAACGCTAAGATCAACGATCTTCGCAACGCTAACTCTGACAAAGACGCTCAGCTGTCTGCTAAAGACAAGACTATTGCAGATCTTCAGAACCAGCTCAACGAGTGCATGAACAAGCCAGCTCCTAAGACAGCTGTTGCCAACCTGCAACCTACAGTCATCTTCCGTCAAGGTAAGAGCGTTATCGATCCTGCACAGTATGCTAGTGTTTCTATGATCGCCAACTATCTGAAAGCTCACAAAGATGCTAAAGTAAAGGTTAGCGGTTATGCTTCACCAGAGGGTTCTAAGGAAATCAATCAGAAACTTTCTGAGGCTCGTGCTGCTGTCGTTAAAGACGCTCTTGTTAAGAAATACAAGATTGCTGCAGACCGTATCTCAACAGAAGGTCTTGGTGCAACAGACAAATTGTTCGACGAAGTTGAGTTCAACCGTGTTGCAACTTTCAACGACGAAACAAAATAATCTGAGATTATTTAAGTAATCAAAATATAAAAATCCCCGTCATTTATTTGTAATGACGGGGATTTTTTTGTAATTTTGCATCCATAATGTATAATTAAATAAAATACTATATGGAATTACCCGATTTTATGTCTTATGCCAGTAAGTTTACTGCGAATGGATTTATCGACAAAATAGCGAAGATAGCGAAGATGGCAGGTGCCAAGTTAGTTTATGCCGCCCTAATCCTGTTCTATACGTTGCAGAGCAACCAGGTATCCACAAAAGACAAAGCGATCATCATTGCCGCATTGGGTTTCCTGATCAGTCCTATCGATGCCATTCCTGATGCCATTCCTATCGTCGGACTTACCGACGACCTCGCCGTCCTTGTTTATGTACTGAAGAAGGTATGGGGAGATGTATCCGAGGATGTCAAGGAAAAGGCAAAATCCAAACTGTCCAAATGGTTTGATGAGGATGAAATGAAGGAGATTGATGATCTTTTCAAATAAAGATACATTTTGTTCTTCTTCAATTCATGACCAGTAAGATACAATCCCCGTCGTGCGAGAAAATTTGCCTTGAAGGTAGGGTGCTCAAAACTTTCTATTAAATGCGCTTAAAATATTCATCATTATTTTCAACCTGTTGATATTTAACATTTTACGTTATTAAATACGTCCAAAAAAGCTTGCGTATGTCGCGTTTTTTCGCTATCTTTGTAGAGTAAAAGAAACTTCATTTATATATAGAAACAAACAAAGATACCGAACTTGAAAAGCTTAGAAAAGCATTGGAAAAGTCAAGAAAAAGTGAGAAATCCCTAAAAGGTAAACTGAAAAGGGCGCAGGCCAAAGGAAAGGAGTCAAGCTCCAAAGGTCTCAAAAAAAAACTTCTTGCGAAAAAGGACCTGATTGGTCAGATTTTGAATCCTTCAGAGAAGCAATTGAAAGAGCTCTCGGAAAAGTGCCCAGACATAGATTTTCAGAGCTTGTTACAAGACTTGCTGTCTTAATGCGCAACCGTCTGCAGTGCGGGAGCCGATCCATTAAAAAGATTCAGGATATTATCAACGAGGTGTTTGAAGGTATTCTCGGGAAAATCCCGTGTCCGAATTCTATTGATAATTGGATGCGTAAATGTGGGCTGGACACTTATGAAAGGAGTACTTCAGAACTGTCTGATAAGGCTTATGCTCAGATCGTTGACGAAAGCATGATGATAGGCGGCAACAAACTCGTACTGACGCTTGCCGCACCGGCCTTGCACTTGGGACGTCCGCTTACCCATTCCGATGTATCGGTGATTGGCATTGATGCCGCAAAGTCATTCAACTCCGCGATGATATCCGACATTCTCAAGGATTCGGCCCAAAAGGTCGGTCATCCGCCTGTCTATGTCATGAGTGACAATGCCCCTTTTATGCTGAAAGGTATCAGGGATGCAAAATTCAGGATGCATGCGGACATCACCCATACATTAGGGCTGTTTTTGGAAAAGACGTATAAGGAATACGACGATTTCGTCGACTTCACCACACGGATTGCTCAGACATCCCGTAAGTACAACCAGCAAAGCGTGGGGTATCTTCTGCCGCCCAAACTGCGTACTATTGCCAGATTCATCAATTTCGACAACTGGGTGAGATGGAGTGCAAAGATGCTTCGTATATATCAGACCTTCAACAAGGAAGAGAGGCAAATATTCGCCTTTGTACCTCACTACGCATCTCTTATAGAGGAACTGGATGAGGTGATGGCATGCATAAGGTTTATCGAGACGGAATGCAAAAGTCACGGACTTTCAAAGAAGACGACAGCACGTTGTATGGAAAGAGTCGGCGGGACACTCATGACAGGAAATGAGCGTATGAGGAATTTAGGTTTGAGAATCAGGAATTTCTTGTCGCACGAGGTGTCATGGATTGGTGACGACATTCACAACAATTCGACGGATATCATCGAATCCACCTTTGGTGTGCTCAAGGCGAGAAAATCCCCCAACAAACTCTACGGAGTTACATCTTTTGTCCTGTTTATGCCCATTTTAGGGAAAATGGACGGGATTAAAAATGCCCAAAATATCAAGAAAAGTCTGGTTCATGTGAGAATGCGCAATATCAAGGAATGGGAACAACAGAAACTACCACCAAGCCTCGTCTCCAAAAGAAGAAATCGTCTAGCACTTGCAATGTGATTTTCAAACTTATTTTTTAGAAAGTTTTGAGCACCCTACCTTTAAGGAAAAATAAATATCATTCAAGGCAAATTTATTTTGACGGTGCGCAATTTTTCTTGCACGACGGTAAATTATATAATAAAGTTCCTAAATCATCAACACTATCTTCGTTGGGATATTTTCATCTAACAAATAAAAAAGCGTAGGCATTGAATTTCAATACTTACGCTTTAACTTGTGAGGTACCTGGCAGAGTCGAACTGCCCTGCACGGTTTTGCAGACCGTTACCTAACCGATCGGCCAAGGTACCATTTGCTTTGCAGGCGCAACCATTTCTGATTGCGACTGCAAAGGTAATGCTTTTATTTTATTCTCACAAATTTTTCATTGTTTTTTATTGAAACAGGCTGGCTTTTTGCTGCCTTCCTTCCTTTTCTTCAGCAATTGGTCGTGGATGGCGCAGCCGGCACAACCGTAACAGGGGTCGCCTGCGGCACGCAACGCTTTGTATATCCTGTAACCGGCATAAGACAATGCCAATACGATGATGATGACTACTGCTACTATCTGTGCCATATTCATTTCTTATTTTTAATGATCAATACACGTACACTGTATGGAGGGAGTGAAACCATATATTTACCTTCTCCAAAAGGATATACGCCTTTTACTTTCTTCTCTTTCGTGTCTCTGGGACTGCCTTCATATCCTACATATTCCACGTTTCCGCCCATCTCCATTCCCTCTATATTCAAATCGGTACTTACCGGGAGGGCATTAACCAATCGTATATAACGGCAGCCTGTCTTGCTGTCTGTCACCACACTGGCTGACAATCTGTGGGCCACGATGCTGTCGGCCTTGATGACTGATGACAGATAGGTGTCGCCCGAATAGACGGAGAACAGGCGTTGCGTCTCATAACTGGGGGATGTACGGATGCTGGTGTTGTCGAAGTAGATCATGTCGGGATGCCAGTTCTGATGCTTGTCTTTAGACAATAAAGGGGCATAAGAGGTCATCGCCACGACATCCGCGTTACGTTCTACATGACAGAGATGCATGGCCTCTGCCAACGCCGCTTCCACATTACTGGCTTTCGGACGGGAATTGGCGGCATATTCTCCCAGATATACCTTCGGTCCCTGACGGTCGTAACCGTCGTAATAGTCCTGGTGATTCATAAACCATCCGGTACTCTCATAGTAATGTTCGTCTACCATATCTATCAGCGACTTGTTTTCCTTGGCAAACTTCCATCCTTCGATGTAGTCGGATGACGGATAATGGAACGGACCTACGGTGCCGCATACTTTAATCTCGGGATATCGGGCCTTGATGGCCTTGACGATCATCAGGAAACGCTGTTCGAACACGGTAGATATGATATCTTCATTGCCTATGCCTATATATTTAAGGTGGAACGGCGCCGGATGACCGGCATCGGCTCTCATCTTTGCCCACTTGCTGGTAGCGGGATTGCCATTGGCCCATTCTATCATATTCAGTATCTCCTGACAATAGGCGGGCATCTCCGCCATCGGGATACCTCCTTGCTGTCCTCCGAAACCATCTTTGTCGGCTCCTGAATTCTGACATGGTACCCCTGCCGCCAAAACGGGCAACGGTTCTGCTCCCATGTCTTCACAAAACTGGAAATATTCGTAGAATCCCAGACCTCGGGTCTGATGATAATTCCATATATTGCTGTCGGGTTTACGGTCGTAGAGTTCTCCTACGGTATGGTTCCAATGATATATATTGTCTATCCCATCTCCATGACTCATACATCCTCCGGGGAATCTGACAAACTTGGGATGAAGGGCGGCTATCGTTTCGGCCAGGTCTTTACGCAGACCGTTTTTCCTGCCGCAATAGGTGTCTTCGGGGAAGAGGCTGATCATGTCTACCGCCGCCTTGCCTTTCTTCATAGCCACGACCTTCAGACGGGCGTCGCTGACGGTAGATGCGGGTACGAGTGTCACCGCATATCTGGTCCACGACGCGCCTTGGGTCTTGATGGTAGACTGCGCCAGTGGTTTTCCGTCGCCGCCTACCAACGATACGGTAAACGTTTTCTTCTTGGTATCTATATTGCGTGCATAGAAACTGAAGTCGTACTTCGCTCCTTGTCTGACGGCTATCCCGTCCCACCCATCATTATAGAGCGTGTCGGCGGACAAGACTGCATAATGGGGATTGTTCCCGCTCAACGGTTGACTGTCGTCGATCAATATCGGCTGCGAAGATGTCCAGGCTGTCGTGGCATTCCATCCTTGATGGTCTTTGGCTGTGTACTCGAAATCCCTGTTCTGCACCATCTCGGCATAGAGTCCGCCGTCGGCGGCATAACTGATGTCCTCGAAGAAGACACCAATCAACTTATCACTGATCGCTTTCTTGTCGGACGGGGTGATGGCAAGGGTAGCCTCCACCGATTTGCTGCCTTCTTTGCCTAACAACTGCATCAATCTTTCCTGATCTTCTGTCATCACCTCATTGTTGGCTGCCGACTCTTTCATCCGGGCATCAAAATAATGCAAAATATTGTCCAGTTCGGTCTTGGATATCGTAAACGACTGTCCGGCAAACGGTCTGCCGCCCACCTTGACGGTATCGGTCTTCACCGCCGGCACCGTCTCCTGATAGACATCGTCGGGTGTGAAAGATCTGAAATCCTGTGACGCGCCTACATATCTCCACTGATGATCTTTTGTAGCGAATATCACTCTGAGGGAATCGCCGCAGGTGATGATCATGGGATTCAGACAGCCCTTGACTGATACTCTGGGATAATCCTGCGGACGCCAGGTAACCAGGTCGGCACTGTAAGCGGCGGCAAAACATGGGGCGTAATCGTTCAACTGCCATACGGCACGCCATGTGTGATCGGCGGCACGCATGACAAAAGGCGAGTACATCCGTTTCTCACTGCCCCACCTTGAATAATCGGAGGCACATAACTGTCCTACATCCGTCCATTGTCCGTCGGGCGACATATATGCCAGGTGTAATCCGGCTTTATCATTGGGTGCATAGATGAAAACTTTCTTCTGGAGCGTACCTGCCATTGCAACAGTCACAACGGTGGAAATCAACATGCAACTAAATATCTTCTTCATGTTATTAAGTGTTATATATACAATATTTCTGCAAATATACAAAAAAAGGCAGATATCACAACCATATCTGCCTTTATCTTATAATAAAAAAAATTAATTACATCTTGGTGATGATCTTCTTTCCTTCTTTCAGCGCTTCCATATTCAACGGAATCAACGAATGATGACGCTCGGGCAATGTCTTAAACAGGGCCTTCTCTACACCGTCGTCGGTGATAACAGGACATACGCCGAGGAATCCTCCCAGAACAATCATATTGAATACTTTTCCGTTCTTCATCTCTGCCGCCTTGTCCATGGCGTCGATGCGATAAACGGTAATATCCTTGCGTGTGGGCGGATTGATAATGCCGTAGCCGTCGTAAATTAGGATGCCGCCGGGTTTGATTTTCGGTTCAAACTTATCCATTGAAGGTTGATTCAATACGATGGCGATGTCATACTTACTGAGGATGGGAGAAGATATACGGTCGTCGCTCACAATGACGGTAACGTTGGCGGTACCGCCACGCTGCTCAGGTCCGTAAGCAGGCATCCATGTCACCTCCTTGTCTTCCATCAATCCGGAATATGCCAGTATCTTACCCATAGACAAGACACCCTGTCCTCCAAAACCTGAAATTATAATTTCCTTTTTCATTTTATTGTGTCTTTTAAGTCACCCTTGGGGTAGAATTTAAACATGTTCTCTTCCATCCATTCGTTCGCTTTCTGTGGGGAGAGCTTCCAACCGCTGCTGCAGGTGGAAACGATCTCTACAAGACTGCTTCCCTTGCCTGCCATAGATGCCTCGAAGGCTTTGCGGATGGCTTTCTTGGCTCCGCGGATAGCGGCTACTGTCTCAACACTCTGACGGGTAACATAACATGTTCCCTCCAATGTGGCTGCTATTTCGGTAATTTTAAGAGGATATCCGTGAAGTTCGGGTACACGGCCGTAAGGACATGTACTTGTCTTCTGACCCATCAGTGTGGTAGGTGCCATCTGTCCACCCGTCATACCATAAATGGCATTGTTGATGAAGATGATAACGATATTCTCACCGCGGTTGAGGGCATGTATCGTTTCGCATGCTCCGATACAAGCGAGGTCGCCGTCGCCCTGATAGGTGAACACCAGACGGTCGTTCCACATCCGCTTGATGGCGGTGGCAAGTGCTGGAGCACGACCGTGAGCGGCTTCCTGCCAGTCGATATCAAGATAACGGTACGCAAACACAGCGCATCCTACAGGACAAATACCGACAGCCTTATCTTCCATACCCATTTCCTCTATAACCTCGGCAACGAGCTTGTGCACTACACCGTGGGAACATCCCGGGCAGTAATGCATTGGAACATCATTCATCAGTGTCGGTTTCTGATATACCAGATTCTCTGGAGATATTATATCATTTTCCATTACTTAATCAGTTTTGATTTTAAAGCCTCTACTATCTCATCGGGTTCGGGGACGATACCGCCCAGACGGCCGAAGTATTCTACCGGTATGGCACCGTTCACAGCCAGACGTACATCCTGTACCATCTGTCCTGCGTTGATCTCGGAAACAAGGATTCCCTTCTTCCCTTTCATGATATGCTGTATTTCCTTTGTCGGGAAAGGCCATAACGTAATGGGGCGGAACAGTCCTACCTTGATGCCTTGTTCGCGTGCCATCTCGATGGCTTTCTCTGCCAGACGGGCTGCACTACCGAATGATATGATGATATACTCGGCATCTTCGCAATGCTGTGTTTCATATCTTACCTCGGTATCTCTGATCTTCTGGTATTTCTCCTGCAACTTGATATTACGCTCTTCCATCACCTCCGGTTTCAGTTCCAATGAGGTAAGAATATTCGGTTGACGGTCTTTCGTACGACCGATTGTTGCCCATGGACATTCCTTGCGTATCTGTTCTTCGGTGCGACGTGGTTTGAAAGGAGGCAGCACCACCTTTTCCATCATCTGACCGATAACACCGTCGCTGAGAATCATAGCGGGATTGCGATATTTGAAGGCCAGGGTAAAGGCGAGATCGACAAAGTCGGCCATCTCCTGTACGGAAGCAGGGGCGAGGACAATCGTATTATAGTCGCCGTTACCACCACCACGGGTAGCCTGGAAATAGTCGCTCTGAGACGGTTGAATAGTTCCGAGACCGGGACCACCGCGCTGTACGTTGATGACGACGCCAGGTATCTCGGCACCTGCCATATAGGCAATGCCCTCTTGCATCAGAGCCACGCCTGGACTGGATGATGTAGTGAAGGTGCGTTTTCCGGCACCCGCTCCACCATAGACCATGTTAATAGACGCCACTTCACTCTCCGCCTGAAGTACGACCATACCTGTCGTTTCCCAAGGTTTCAGGAGAGACAACGTCTCGATAATCTCACTCTGCGGAGTAATAGGATATCCGAAGAATCCGTCAGCGCCGCAGCGAATGGCAGCATGAGCAATAGCTTCATTGCCTTTCATTAATGTTACTTCCTGTTCTGCCATTGCATTACTCCTCCATCTTTTTACGGTATACGGCAATGCATCCGTCAGGGCAGACAATAGCGCATGACGAACAACCGACACATGCTTCTTGTCTTACGGCCTCAACGTATGGATAGCCATGTACATTGACCTTTTTTGCAGCTAGCGCAATTACATTCTGTGGACAAGCGTCGACGCATAGCGAACAACCCTTGCAACGGTCTGTATTGACGACAATAGCTCCTTTAATTTTACTCATTGTAATTAATTTTCGTTTTCCACTGGAAACCTTATCTGGTTTTTTATGGGTTATACATGTCTTTATTGTAATAGTTCAATATATCTTCTAGCATTTTCTTGGCTTCACAGGCGGGACTATCCGGATCCAGAGCGATGGCTTCCATATAGTTGTTGAGAGCTTCCTGCCAGTTGCCTTGCTTACGAAACTCGTTACCTCTCTTGTAAAACTCCTCTGCTGTCATTATCTGTAGTATTCTTTCTTACCTGCCGCCAGGGTGTTCTTCATCAGCGAACAGATGGTCATCGGTCCTACTCCACCAGGTACCGGTGTGATAAACGAACACTTGGGTGACACCTCGTCAAACTTGACATCTCCGTTGAGACGGAATCCGCTCTTACGGGTGGCATCGGGCACACGGGTTGTACCAACATCTACCAACACGGCACCGTCTTTGACCATATCGGCTGTGACGAAGTCGGGACGGCCGATGGCTGCTATAATGATATCTGCCTCACGGCATTCCTGCTTCAATGTCTTGGAATGACTGTGGCAGACTGTTACCGTAGCGTCGCCGAAATTCTTCTGCATCATCAGTTGTGCCATCGGTTTACCGACGATATTGCTTCTGCCGAGAATGACACATTTCTTACCTGATGTCTCGATGTTGTATCTGCGCAGCAGGGTGATGATACCGAGCGGTGTGGCTGATATGAAACAGGGAAGACCGATAGCCATGCGACCAACGTTGATGGGATGGAATCCGTCGACATCCTTGCGGTAATCGATAGCCATAATCACTTTCTGCTCGTCGATATGCTGAGGTAACGGCAGTTGAACGATGAAACCGTCTACATCGTCATCCTCATTCAGTTCCTTTACCTTGTCAAGCAGTTCGGCTTCGGTAACATCTTCCTCAAAACGGATGAGTGTCGATTTGAATCCACATGTCTCACAGGCAATGACCTTGTTCTTGACATACGTTTCACTACCACCATCATGACCTACGAGAATCGCTGCCAAATGGGGACGTTTACCTCCCGCAGCAATGATCTGTTTAACTTCCTCGGCGATTTCTTCTTTAATTTTGGCTGCCGTAGCCTTACCGTCTATCAGTTGCATTGTATCGTGTTTATATGTTTACATTCCTGGCATTCCACCCTTCATTCCTTTCATCGCACCCATCATCTGACTCATCTTGTTGCCCGTCATCATCTTCATCATCTTACGGGTCTGGTCAAACTGCTTCAGCAATTTGTTCACCTCCTGGACGTTGGTACCGGAACCTTTGGCGATACGGTTGCGACGACTGGTGTTCAGCAGTTCGGGGTTGGTGCGCTCTTTGGGAGTCATACTCTGTATGATGGCTTCGATCCCCTTGAAGGCGTCATTGTCTATATCGACATCCTTGATTGCCTTACCTACACCCGGTATCATTCCGGCCAAATCTTTCAGATTACCCATCTTCTTGATCTGCTGTATCTGGTTGAGGAAATCATTGAAGTCGAACTTGTTCTTCTGAATCTTCTTCTGCAGTCGACGGGCTTCTTCCTCGTCAAACTGCTCCTGTGCCCGTTCTACGAGTGATACGATATCACCCATACCGAGAATACGGTCGGCCATACGGTCGGGATGGAATACATCTATTGCCTCCATCTTCTCACCGGTACCGACAAACTTGATCGGTTTGGAAACCACCGTACGGATACTCAGGGCCGCACCGCCACGGGTATCACCATCCAGTTTGGTAAGGATGACACCATCAAAATCGAGTCGGTCGTTGAATTCCTTGGCTGTATTGACGGCATCCTGACCGGTCATCGAGTCGACGACAAATAAGGTCTCGTCGGGATTCAGCGCTTTTTTCAGATTGGAGATCTCGTTCATCATCTCCTCATCGACAGCCAGACGACCTGCGGTATCGACGATAACCACATCATTGTTCTGCGCCTTGGCCTGACGGATGGCATTCTGAGCGATCTCCACAACATCCTTATTGCCTTCTTCGGTATATACAGGTACTTCTACCTGCGCGCCGACGACCTTCAACTGTTCGATAGCGGCAGGACGGTATACGTCGCAGGCTACGAGCAGGGGATGCTTATGCTGTTTGTTCTTAAGCAAATTTGCCAGTTTACCGGAAAATGTTGTTTTACCGGAACCCTGAAGACCTGACATCAAGATAACGGAAGGACGCCCTTCGAGCTGCAGTTCACTGGCTGTGCCACCCATCAGTTCTGCCAGTTCATCGTGAACAATCTTCACCATCAACTGACCCGGTTTGACGGCTGTGAGGACGTTCTGTCCCATCGCCTTCTGCTTTACTGTATCCGTAAATGTCTTGGCAACTTTGTAGTTGACATCGGCATCGAGCAAAGCTCTGCGCACGTCTTTTAAAGTTTCAGCAACATTGATTTCGGTGATTTTCCCTTCACCCTTGAGAATTTTGAATGAGCGGTCTAACCTATCGCTTAAATTTTCAAACATAATATTCTAACTTGTCGTATTATTCTTTTATTAAGTCACTTTTAAAATGACTGCAAAGATACTTAAATTAATACAAAAAATAGAATAAAAACTTCGTATTTAATGTATTTTAAAAGAGTTACACCGGAAAGTGCTCATAACGTTTTTAATTGTGCTATAAATTCCCAGTCTTTCTGTCCGCTATATACATTCCCGACAGGATAAGCAGGGTGCCGATCATGAAATAGACCGTGATCTTTTCGTCTAATACGATCCATGCGAAGATGATGGTGGTGATAGGATTGAAATAGATCCAGTTGCTCGCCCTCACTACGCCCAACTTGTTCAGGCACCATGTCCAGGAGAGATAGCACACCATCGACGCAAGGCAGCCCAGGAAGAGAAGATTGCTCAACACATCAGGGCGCATCAACAACTGCAACGGCGGGAATCCCGGTCGGAACAGGTAATAGGGAAGTATGGTGAGCAGACCGTAGAAGAACACCTTACGTGTGATAAATGACGATGAATAGCGGTCGGACACTTTCTTCATCAGTACAGAATAGAAAGCCCAACTCAGACAGGCTCCGAAGGCCAGGGTGTCGCCCAACGGCGACAGATGCAATACGAAATGACCGTTGAGGACAACCGTCGCCATACCTGCCAGACATAACACGGACCCGATGATCTGCATCCGTCGGAAATACTCGCTCTTATATATCAGAGAGATGAGTATCGCCGCCACCAATGGACATGAACATACGATCAGTGAAACATTGGTGGCGGTGGAAAGTCCGAGTGCCGTATTCTCCGTCAGAAAATACATGGAACCGCCGGTGACGCCCAATGCCACGAACAACAGTTCATCGCGGACCGTCTCCGACCATATTTTCTTATGAAACATCGCAAGCATCAATATGTACGCGATGGCGAACCGTAAGGTGAATATCTGTGCGGGCGAGAGTCCGTTGGATATCAGCACCTTACTTGCCACGTAGGTGGTTCCCCATATCGATACGGTGAGAAAGGCTACGAAATGGTATAACAGATGACGGTCATTCACCATACACTATTTCTTCTCGATGATGATATCGTCTTTGACGTTCTTGCGTATCTTCGTAAGATACGACTTCATACCTGCCGCATCCTTATTGTCGATAATCTGAAGAAGTTCCTTGAGTTCCTTTCTGATCTGTTCCACCTGTCCCGATGTATAAGGGTTGAAGAGGATTTCCTGTAACAGATAGTCGTCTTCGTTGAGTACGCCCTCGGCGATACGCATGTGACGCTTGAACGTGGTACCCGGCGCATCCTGATGTTTCATCACGGCGGCGAAAACGAAAGTGCTCACAAACGGGATACTCAGAGAGTAAGCCACCGTCTGGTCGTGCTCGTCGAAGGTATATTCGTAGATGTTCAGGCCCAACTTGGAATACAGGTCTTTGAAGAATATACGGCCCATGTAGTCGCCTTCGGTGATAATGATGGCATTCTCCTCGCTCAACTGGTTCAGATTGGCGAATGTAGGACCGAACATCGGGTGGGTGGAAACATACCGGTGACCGCTCTTCTCATAGAAATCATGCAGTTCGGTCTTGATGGATGCTATATCACTGATGATACAGTCCTGCGGCAGATGCGGCAGCACTTCTTCGAATGCAGGTATCGTATATTTCACCGTCACGGCGTTGATGACCAACTCGGGTTTGAACGCGTCTATCTCCTCGAGTGTGGAGAAACGCTGTGTATTGTACGTGAAGCGCATACGTTTCGGATCCTTCTCGTACACGGCGGTTTCGTGGTCAAAACTGAGCAGGTCGAGGAAGAAGCTGCCCATTTTTCCGGCTCCAAGAACTAATATTTTCATTTTATCCAATTGTCTTTGTTTATTTCTGGTTTACGATCTCCATCTGCTGGCGGACACTCTCTTCGTGCACTCCTTCGAATATCTTTCTCACAAAGTCGGCATCCATACCGCACAGGGAACCCTGAGCCCCCCGTTTGTCGAGAATTTCACCGTAACGTGCTGTCTGCAGCACCGTCATGTTGTGTTCTTTCTTATACTGACCGATCTCACGGCACACACGCATACGTTTTGCCAGAAGGTCCATCAACTGGTTATCAAGTTCGTCGATCTGTTTACGCAACAGTACGATACCTTCCGTCGACACCGTCTCACTACGAATCACCAGTAGATTGAGGATATAATCGAGCACATCCGGCGTTACCTGTTGTTTGGCATCACTCCACGCCTTGTCAGGATTGCAGTGGCTCTCTATGATGAGTCCGTCAAGACCGAGGTCCATCGCCTGTTGACAAAGCGGAGCGATCAGTTCTCTCTGACCGCCTATATGACTAGGGTCGCAGATGATGGGCAGGTTCGGGATTCGACGACGCAACTCAATAGGAATCTGCCACATAGGCAGGTTGCGGTAGATCTTCTTGTCATAACTGGAGAATCCGCGGTGAATGGCAGCCATTCGTTTGATACCCGCCTGATTGATACGTTCCATACCTCCGATCCATAATTCAAGGTCGGGGTTGACGGGATTCTTGACCAAGACAGGGATGTCGACACCTTTCAGGGAATCGGCCAACGACTGCATGGCAAACGGGTTTGCCGTGGTCCGGGCACCGATCCACAGAACATCCACCCCGTATTTCAGACAGAGTTCCACATGTTCAGGTGTAGCCACTTCGGTAGCGGTAAGCATACCTGTCTGTTCCTTCACCTGTTGCAGCCATGGCAAAGCAGCTTCGCCGTTACCCTCGAAACCTCCCGGTTTGGTACGTGGTTTCCACACTCCGGCACGGAATATCTTGCATCCCTTTTCGGAGAGTTGCTTGGCTGTTGTCAACACTTGTTCTTCTGTCTCTGCAGAACATGGTCCTGCGATGATCAACGGACGTTTTGCTTCTACGCCCTGTAGATTCAACGGTTCTAATTCTAGTTCCATAATATATTATTTTATTATCTTTATCCTTTCGAGTGCTTCCTTTATTCTGTCATCCTTGGCACACAACGAGATACGGATGTATCTGCTGCCGTTGCTTCCGAATATGAATCCGGGGGTGATAAATACTCTTGCCTCGTGGAGCACCTTTTCGGTCAGTTCTTCGGCATCCTTGTATTGAGCGGGTATCTTACCCCAAAGGAACATACCCACCTGATTGGGGTCGAAGGTACATCCCAGGGATGTCATAATCTGTTCTGCCAGGACACGACGGCGTTTGTAAGTTTCGTAATTGGCCTGATGGTGCCATTCGGCATCGTTGTTGTACGCCTCAGCGGCAGCCAGTTGCAGTCCGCGGAATGTACCGGAGTCGATATTACTTTTCACTTTGAGTATCCACTGTACAAACTGGGCATTGGTGGCCAACAGACCGACACGCCATCCCGGCATATTATGACTTTTACTCATGGAGTTGAATTCTATACAACAGTCTTTTGCTCCTTCCACCTGTAACAGGGATATCGGGCGGTCGTTGAGTATAAACGAATAGGGGTTATCATTGACGATCAATATGGAATGTTTCCTGGCGAAAGTCACCAGTTTCCGATAAGTCTCCATCTGCGCATTGGCACCGGTAGGCATATTGGGATAGTTGGTCCACATAATCTTCACCTTGCTGAGGTCCATTTTTTCCAGTGCCTCGAAATCCGGTTGCCAGTCGTTGTCTTCTCTCAGATTGTAGGGTATCACCTCCGCACCGAGCAATTTACTGAGCGATGTATAAGTGGGGTATCCAGGATTGGGCACCAGCACCTGTTCACCGGGGTTGACGAAAGCCAGTGTGACATGCAGTATACCTTCCTTGGAACCGATCAACGGTTGTATTTCGGTATTGGGATCCAGGTGCACGCCGTACCATCTTTGATAGAACCTCGCCATCGCGTTACGCAGTTCGGGTGTTCCGATGGTCGGTTGATAGCCATGGGCATTGTCCATACGTGCCACCTCGCACAGTTTATCAACCGTAGCCTTCGACGGCGGCATATCAGGACTGCCGATGGCAAGACTCACGATGTCTTGTCCTGCGGCGTTGAGTTTTGCCACCTCCTTCAGTTTTCTGCTGAAGTAGTATTCGCTTACCAACTGCAGTCTGTCTGCAGGTTGGATATTAGAGATTGGGTTGCTTTCCATCTTGATATTCTCCTAAAATTTTCAGTTCTTTTGTTAATGGTGTGATTGCGTCTATCGACTGGCGGTAACGGGTAAGATTGTCGTACGTGACGTCTACATAAAACAGATATTCCCATTCGTGACCGATGATAGGCAATGATTGTATCTTTGTTAAGTTGATCTTATAGAATGACATGATACTGAGTACCTGCGACAGACTGCCTTCCTCATGAGGCAGCGCGAAAACCATGCTCGACTTGTCTGCCTTCTCCAGAGGGCGGAGGAAATCGGCCTTACGCGGATTGCATACGACAAGGAAACGGGTGAAATTGTGCTTATTGTCTTCGATACTCTCCTCCAGCACTTTCAGTCCATAGAGTTTGGCTGCGGAAACATTACAGATGGCAGCCCATCCCTTACAGTCGTTATCCTTGATGTATTTTGCCGAACCGGCGGTGTCGATGCCTTCCACGACCTTGATGTCAGGATGATTATCGAGAAAATCACGGCACTGCATCAAAGCGACAGGATGTGAATGCACTTCGCGCACCGTCTCCCATGTATCTTCGGGGAGGCAACAGATACTATGACTGATATGCAGTTTATGTTCACCGACGACGGTCGTACCCGAATCACGAAGTAACTCGTAATTGTGCAACAAGCTGCCTGCTATCGTATTCTCGATAGCCACCATACCTATGACTGTCGGATCACGCTTGATATTTTCGAACACCTGTTCGAATGTAGAACAACAGATCAGTTGAATCTGTTCACCTTCGAAATACTGATGAGCCGCGATGTCGTGAAACGACCCGATTGAACCTTGTATGGCAATTCTTTTCATCTTTACTTATATTCTTTAAAACGAAAAAAGTCCCGCTCTTTTTGTGAAGCGGGACTTTAACGTAATATTTAGTTATTTACTGTAGTCATAAGTTGAAATCTATACGCAACTTCCCGCTTCACAATTACTTGCAAAGTAAAAATAAAAGTAAAAGTAAGCTGCGCTTAAAGTTTTCATTTTCTCACTATTTTTTGTTGTTGGGTGCAAAAGTAATACTTTTATGTGAATTACACAAACTTTTTGTATTAAAATTAAAGGATTTCATAACATATTTGTAAATAATCCGATAATTATTAATTAAAAATTCATCTTTATCGATTGGTACTATAGACCGAAGGGATTTATATTCTGGTATGCCTGTTTGGTTTTCTCTTCCACCCCTTCGGCTGAATACTCCCCGTTGATATCGGCGGTCTGCTTGGGATCCAATTCCAAAACCTGTTGCATATCTTCGGCAGCACCTTCCTTGTCTCCGTTTTCCAATTTCACTTCACCTCTTTCCTTGAAGGCGTTGATGGAGAAAGGATTGACATCTATTACCTTATTATAATACTCGATTGCTTGTGCGTTATTGTGACGACCACGCTCTATACGGGCTTTCAGGATTAAGACATCCTCGTTGTCGACCGACTTTTCCAACAGGAATGCGGCATCCTCGTCGGCTCCGTCCAAATCACCCATTCTCAATAAGGTCTCCCCTCTCAGAAGATAGGCATCACCATAATCCTTATTCAGGGATATCGCCTTGGTCAGCATGGCTACGGCATTGACATCATCACTCTGACCGATACAGGCACGGGCGTAGAGATATGACACTTCCGCATTCTCCTTATCTATCAGAAGGGCTTTCTCGCAGGCATCGGCCATGGCTCCGTAATCTTCCATCATAAAGGCGACATGCGCCATCTGTATAAAGATCTTCTGATTATCCGGCTGCGCATCGGCCAATTTCTGCAACTGTTCAAAAGCAGGCAGCAATTCATTGTTCCTTATCAGGGCCTGTGCGAGATAATCGCGCACCTCCAAATCCTCTGAATTGATCTCAAGGGCCTTGTTGAAGCATTTGATGGAATATGCAAACTGTCCCATCTTCAAAGCCTTGACGCCGTCATATTTCATCAAGTCGAAAGTTTTCGACTCGTCTTCCTTCTTTTTATCTTCAGGGTCCTCTTCTTTCCCCCCGAACAACGCTTTAAAAAAATTCATTATTCTCTTAATTTAGTATTATGTCTGCAAAAGTAAGAAAAATAATTCAAACAAACACAAACAAAATCACTTTTTAAGAACAGGATGACAGAAAAAGGGGATATGTCTGTCAAATGAAGACATATCCCCTCTATATTAGAATGAATAAATCACTTATTTCACTTCGATAATCAAGAATTTGCTGATACTCCAGAACTTGTCCGCATCAATAATTTTCAATGTATATGATGTTTTGCTGTTCTGCTGGATCGTATAAGAACCTACAGGCATTCCACTGAGTACCTTCGGACTCTTACCTCCTATATTGAGACTGGTCATATTACGTTTGTCTGCCTGTTTGAATTTGCCCTTAACCACTGCAGAATAGTCTACTTTTTTCTTTGAGAACAATCCGCCACCTGTCAAAAGTCCGTTGGCAACAAGTTCTTTTTTGGTTCCGATGACATAATATACTTCTGCCATTGTGTTCTCCTGGTTCGTAATCTGTTCTTTCTGTTGCGCTGATTCACCCTGTAATGCTGTTACATTGCTGTTCAGACTGCCAACTTGTTCGTTCAACACACTGATGTCACCATTCTTCTTCTGAATTTCTGCCTGCAAATCCGCAATGGTCTTGTTCTTCTCATCCAGTTGAGCTTCAAGATAGGCAATCAACTTAGACATCTTGCTCATAGAACCTTTGTCGTTTGACAGTTTTTTCTTCATTTCATCCAACTTTGACTTGCGTTCAGCCAGAAGTGTTCTGAAATATTTCAGATTCGTCAGTATTTGTTGTTTGGTAAGTTTATGACCTTCCTTATCACTGTTAGCTACAAGAATGTTCTCCTGTATAGCCAACGAGTCCATCCCAGCTGTCACAGCAGTAATGGTAGAATCCATTTCATTAATAGACAATTGCTGTTGCGCATTGACATTCATCAGAGAATCCCGCTGTGCATCGGCTAGCTCTTTATTCTTGCCAGAATCACATGAAGTGAATAGAAACATACTCACGGTCATTGCTAAAACAGCTGATGTTCCGATTGTCTTTTTTAGATTTTTCATATTAATTTGTTTGTTAGTTAAACCTTAAAGTTATAATCCGATTAATTGCGCAAAGATATATAAAAAGTGGACAAATCACGCTTTTTATTACCTATTATTCACATATAACTGACTATTTTCAAAGAAAACAAAGGTTTGTTAACAACTCCATGGTATTCTTATTTCGTAAAAAAAGAGGTTTAAGAATAATAAAATGTTGGTAAATTACTTCATTTTATTTGGGATTCTCCTTCTGTTGCATTACCTTTGCCTGCATGAAGAGAACAGCCATTGTTTTGTTGATGGTTCTTTCGGTATGTACGATTCATGCTCAGAGAGAATATAACACCGGTAACTTTCGGCAGAATGTTACCGATCATGGCAATTGTGCTTCTCCGGCTGACCTTGCAGACGGTATAGATTTCTCTGAAAAACCGGTCGACTCGGTAGGTGTTCATCTTCCGACATTGACCGACCGCGGTACAATGGCTCCCATCAATATGTTTCCGTATTACGGATGGAACTATGGTCTGTGGGACTTGCATCCCGGACTCAATGTCAGTCTGGGGGCATCTGTATCCGTCGCTTTCGGCAAAGGTGCCTATAGCGGAGCCGGATTCGAACAGAATATTTCGATGATGTATGCCGTTCCGCTCAGTAAGAGACTGTCTCTTGCCATCGGCGGATATTTTGAAAACATCAACTGGGGGCGATACACATCCAGGGACGCGGGACTCAATGCCGTGCTGGGATATCAGTTTAACGACCACTGGTCTGCCTACGCATATCTGCAAAAATCGCTGGTAAGCCATAACCTTCCCGGCTATATGAACGGATGGGGCGGATACGGATACGGTTTCGGCAGAGGTGATATCGGCGACAGGATAGGTGCGGCTGTCAGATATTCCCCTAACAAGAATTTCTCATTTGAAGTGTCGGTGGAAGCCGACCGCCGTCCTGCCACAAGAGGCTATTTCTACTAAACAAATTGTTCACGCCCTCGCTACTAGAATAAATTATGGAAAAGAAAACTTTTGCCGTTTTAGGCATGGCATGCGCCGGATGCGCTGCCAATGTGGAACGCAAACTAAATTCGATAGACGGTGTAAAATCGGCGGCTGTGAACTTTGCCGCCCATACAGCTCTGGTGGAGTATGACAAGAAAGTCGTCACGCCTGGACAGATGAAAGATGACATCATCAAGATCGGTTATGACCTGGTGATTGAAAATGACCGTTCGGTCGCTGAAATCGAAAAGAACGCCTATCGTATCCTCAAACGTAAAGTTATCGCATCATGGATATTCGCTTTGCTTACAATGGGCATCTCTATGGATATGGTTCATATCGGCAACAGGGACATTTCGAATCAGACGATGATGATCATATCGCTGTTCAACCTGATATACTGCGGACAACAATTTTACATCAATGCATGGAAGCAACTGCTTCACGGTATGGCCAATATGGATACGCTTGTGGCTATAAGCACTGGTGCGTCTTTCCTTTTCAGCGTGTTCAACACCTTCTTCGGAGCTGCGGTATGGAACAGATATGGGATAGAATGGCATACGTACTACGATGCGTCGGTTATGATTATCACCTTTGTCCTGACCGGTAGACTGCTTGAAGAGCGGGCAAAGTCGGGCACGGCATCTGCGATCCGTTCCCTGATAGGACTGGCCCCGAAGACCACACACGTGGTAAAAGACGGCAAAGTAACCGAAGTTCCCATCGCCGACATCGTACCCGATGATATGATACTCATCAAGGCCGGTGATAAAATCCCCGTCGACGGCACAGTAGATACGGGTGAGGCCTATATAGACGAAAGTATGATAACAGGCGAACCGGTTCCTGTAAAAAGAGTTCCGGGCGATAAGGTTATAGCCGGTACCATCGTGAAGAAAGGCGAAGTGCGTTTTGTCGCCGAAGAAGTAGGCAGCAAGACGATGCTAGCGCACATCATCAGGATGGTACAGGAAGCCCAAGGTTCAAAAGCCCCCGTGCAAAGGATCGTAGACAAGGTGTCACTGGTTTTCGTCCCCACAATCATCGTCATCTCCATCGTCACCTTTTTCTTATGGTTACTGATTGGCGGCAAAGAGATGATGCCACAGGCATTCATATCCGCCGTTTCGGTACTGGTCATCGCCTGTCCCTGCGCCATGGGACTGGCTACCCCGACGGCATTGATGGTGGGGATAGGCAAAGCCGCCCGCCGCAACATACTGATCAAGGATGCCACGGCCCTGGAAAACATACGTCGTATCGATACGATGGTGATAGACAAGACGGGAACGCTCACCGAACCGAACAAGGATATCGACTTCACAAAATCAGACACGATTACATTGGAGGAAAGGGAAACGCTGAAACCGTATGCCCGCGAAGCCATCAAGAGTCTGCAACAGCAAGGTATCGATGTCTATATGATGAGCGGTGACAATGATGAAGCGGCAAGATACTGGGCGGAAAAAGCGGGAATAAAGCATTACCAGTCGAAAGTGATGCCGCAGGATAAGGAAGACCTCGTCAGAAAATTACAGCAGGAAGGCAAACACGTAGCCATGGTCGGCGACGGCATCAACGACTCACAAGCTCTGGCTGCCGCAGATGTCAGTATCGCCATGGGTAAAGGAACTGATATAGCGATAGATGTGGCGCAGGTTACGCTGATGGGAACCGACCTCCGTCATATACCTGAGTGTATATCGCTGAGCAAAAAGACGGTACACATGATACACGAGAATCTGTTTTGGGCATTCATCTATAATATAATATGTATACCGATAGCGGCAGGTGCTTTATACAGCGTATGTGATTTTCAAATTACACCGGTTGTGGCAAGTGCTCTGATGGCGATGAGCAGTATCAGTGTCGTTCTCAACAGTCTTCGTCTCCTCGGAAAAAACCATATCAAAAATTAGTATTGTTTATTTTTTCGCAAAAAAATTATTGTAATAACAAAAAAAGTATTAACTTTACGACCGAAAAGTTGTTAATTTTAAAATAAGTTGTTACAATGAGAGAGAAAAAACTAAACATTATTTGCATTTCAGCCATAATTGGATTGTTTTGTTTATCATTTGTCAGTTGTAAAGATTCGGATTTCGATTTATCCAACATTGACAAGACACTGGGGTTCGGGTCTGATTCCATCTCCGTATTGGGGAGCAGTTCCACCGATTCCATTAAACTTTCGGATATCCTGAAATTGTACGATAGTAATTTCGTCACCATACTCGATAATGGCGACTATTCATTCGTCAAATCTAACGATAACATCACACCTGCCCATCCTTATGTAGACCAGGTAAGTGTAGGTGGCATGGGAAGTAAGAGTCTGGATGTAAACTGTTTCTCAGAAAGCGCCTCAGCCAAAAGATATTATGCCAAGGCTACCGCTCTGAGTGCAATAACACGTTTCAGTGACAAAATGGAGATATTCGGTTTTGAAACGGAACATATTCCGTCGGAGATAAAAGAACTGAACAAGGCATATATCAAATCCACCATCAATGTCACCGTGACATACTCTGATGAGATAGTCAAGAATATCAGCAAGTTCCAGACGGTGGTTATCACACTTCCCGCTTATCTTAAAATCGGTAAAGCCACATACAACGGCACGACGGTAACACCCAACGCTAACAACCAGATTGTATTAAACAATGTCGAGACATCCGCGAAGAAGTTTACGATGCAGTTTGCACTCGACGCGCTCGATTTTGATGCCACAGAGAATATCGTGAAAAGCAACGAACTCACATTCCTGCAAGGCAAGAAGATCATCATGAATGGTTATGTGCAGGTAAGTGGTACATTCGATGCATCCGAACTAGATCCGTCGCTGGACAAGAGCAAATGTAATATACATTGTGATGTCAATTACGGTGATATCACACTTACCGGTGCGACAGGCAAATTCAGTCCTTCATTGACATTTGCCAATTTTGAAACCGTCAACCTGGAAAACATCCCTAATTTCCTGAAGGATCATGATGTGAACATAGACTTATACAACCCCCAGGTTGTCATCAAAGCCACTTCCGACTTACCTCTGAAAGGAATTGTATCAGGGACGCTCACTTCCACATTTGCCGACGGCAGTACACCAGTGACAATAGAAGTGCCCCAGTTCTCAATCAACGCCAACGGGACAAGCAACATCTGTATATGCAAAAACGCAAGCGCCATCACAAATACGTACGACCAGATTGTCGAGATACCAACATTGTCTAATCTGGTACGCAAGATACCGAAAGAGATATCCTTCGGTAATATCAATGCTCAATGCGACGACTCACAAACTGGCACGCTCGAATTCGGAAAAAAATATACGGTACAGCCGTCGTACAAGTTGCAGGCGCCTCTGGCTTTCTCTTCCGATGCACAGATCGTCTATAACGACACCCTCAAGGACTGGAACAAAATATTCAAGAAACTGACGATTAAGAATCAGGTGCGCATCACCACAGATGTCGTCAATCAGGTACCTATATACCTTACGTTCTCAGCTCAGGCGTTTGACCTTGACAAGAACCTGATCAGTACTGATGACATCAGTATCGAGGTTTCTCCTACTATCCCTGCATACAATCCCACCACAGGAAAAGCAGGCGAGGCTACCCTTACCATTATTGTCAAACAGAAAAAAGAAGGAGCTTTCAAAAATATGGATGGCATACTGCTCAGGGCCGTCGGTGCAGCAACCGCAGACGGACAATCACCGATAGAGGGTGTCACCTTGAATGCTTATAAGCAGAAACTACTGCTTAAGAATATCAATGCCACCATCATAGGTAAAATCATAACCGACTTCAACTAACACCTTTTCCATTATAAGACTTCTGCATTATGAAAATTTCAAATAAGATCATATCTACAATAGCAATGGCGGTCTTTTCCACATCTGCTATCGCTCAGGGACTCAACTCCGCTTATTTCACACAAGACTATAAATACCGGCATGACATGAACCCGGCATTCGATAACGAACAGTCGTATATAGCTGTTCCGTTTCTAGGTAATGTGAATGCCAAGACATTGGGAACATTCGGATATAAAGATGTGGTACTGGACAATCCCCTCTACCCTACTAGCAGCGACAAGAAAAAGACGACCTTTATGAACCCGTATATAGATGGTGCTCTCGACGGTTTCAGAAAAGGTGACAACATTATGGCTGTAGAGGGTTCGGTAGCCATCCTGTCTGCCGGATTCAAGGGCTTCAAAGGATACAACACGATCGAACTCAACTCCCGTTCGAATGTAAGTACCATCCTGCCTTATGAGTTGTTCGAATTTGCCAGAAACACGGGAAACAAAACTTATAATATAGGCGATATCAGTCTGGAGGCGCAGAGTTTCGTAGAACTGGCTTTCGGTCATTCACGTGATATAAACAGTAAACTGCGTGTCGGTGGCAAATTAAAGGTTCTGTTCGGAATAGCCAACGCTACGTTCGACTTTAAGAATGTGACGGCCGACCTGCAGAGTGCCGATGAGTGGACCATCAGCGGAGACGCACAGGCCCATGCTTCCATGAAAGGCTTAACATATACAACCAGAATCAAGGAGAACCAAACCGGTACAGGTACGTTCGAACGTATAACAGGCGTAGATGTAAATGGTGCCGGTATAGGCGGTATCGGTCTTGCAATCGACTTGGGTGGTGTATACAAAGTAAATGAGAATCTTACCATCAGTGCAGCCGTTCTCGATCTGGGCTTTATCCATTGGAGCAACGATATGCATGCAGAGAACAAGGACAAGTCGTTCACCTTCGACGGTTTTCATGATGTATCTGTACACTCGGGAGGTGACAATCCGATAGAACACCAGTTTGACGAATACAATGACCAGATTGTGAATTTCATCAATCTACAGGACCGAGGCGACGACGGCGGTCATACTTCGGGTATCGGTGCGCGCATCAATGTCGGTGCCGAATATATATTGCCGGCATACCGTAAACTGTCTTTCGGACTGCTCGGTTCCCAGAAGATTGATGGTAAATATTCATGGACTGAAGGTCGCCTCAGTGCCAATATCGCACCACTGAAATGGTTGGATGGCGGTTTGAGTTTCGCCCTCAATACCTACACGGGCAGTGCCGGTTGGATACTCAATATCCATCCCAGCAAAGTCAACTTCTTCATCGGTATGGACCACATCATCGGTAAATTCAGTAAGGAATTTATTCCGATCAGTTCAAACGGAAGTATCAATGTAGGTTTCAACGTAGTATGGTAAAATACTAGAACTTGCGGAATTTCAGAACAAGAAGATCGGATCGCAACTGCATATTATCTTCATCAAGACTTAATATCTTAAACGACTCCTCTTCCTTGTTCAGTCCGTAAGGTCGGATGGTGGCGACATCGTACATAATCTTTCCGGTACCGCTTGCCGTCTTCAACTTCAGAGAATCGCCTGTATTCTCGAAATGGAAGTATAGATTGCTTTTTACAGTGGAGTCGTTGTATGTCCTCAGATTAATCAGTCGGACCTGAACAGAATAAAAGATCTGAGTGTTTTTTACATTCGCCACACCGCCTGTGGCTAAGGTATCTACCTCCATCAACTGCCAATTGCCATCCAGATTACCATTATCCGATGTCTCCAGATTACAACTCTGTAATGATAGCATACAAGCAGCTATCACCGTACCTATATATATTATGCTACGTCGTTTCATTTCTTACCTCCTTTTAACAAACCTGTCTTTACTATCGTTATCTGTACACCGGTGTTATTGCCTCTTATCTCACCATCATCCAGACCGATGGCGGCCTTTACAGACCAACCGCCTGTATACACTTTACCGATTCTTTCAGGCATCATGTAACTGGCTTCGGCCAAGAGACTATAACTCTTCTGTACATCCGCATAAGGCAGATTGTAAGTACCCCAACCTTTCTGCCATGTCATCAGCACACGATAATGCAAACGTTCCAGCGGTTCACCGCTGATGCCGAAATGCCATGCCACAAAACGGTTGTTCTTGATATACAGACTGCCGTCCTTGTTGTACACAGGCGACAGATAAAGAGGATTACCGATCACCTGACCCCAATGCTGCCATCCTACATACTCGTAATGGTTGTAATAATCATCACGCCCTCCTATATGGTCGGATATCTCAGATGAATGATCGTAATAGATAGAGCCTGACTGATATTTCGTATAAAGATATTCACCGACTATGGTAGACACAAACCTGTTTTTCGGTAACGTAACCTCCAAACCGTACATACCATCTTTCAAGTCGTACAGAAGATATCTGTTGCCTTCTTTCTTGTCCCAATTGGCACCGCTGCCATAAGAGTCGTAATCCAGAAAGTACATCTGCGAACCGTCATCGAAATAATGGTCGGTATATGCTCTCAACTTCCATGTCTTAAACTTATAACTGACGCTGATGAGCAGACTTCCCACCATGTTTCCTTCGGCTGTATATAAAGAGTTGTCATCTTTCTGATCGAACGGTATCAGCGCATCTACGAAATCACTGAAACTTGCCTTGTATGAGTATTTCTGACCTTTACGGTACACCTCTCCTCCGAAAGTGGTAGCCATCTCAAGTCCCAGGGTAGCCTCCAACGGATGTTTCTGTTCATTACCTATTCTCAGATAACCAGCCTTACTGTGGTAAAGCACATTCTTCTGATATTTTGAACCATCGGTATTAAAACTCTGCTGCCATGCACCGTCTGTCATCATACCGTAAGCGATATGTCCCTTGAGTGCTAGCATTCCTTTCAGTCCGGGGATATTCCAGTATTCCGGCAGACTCAAGCGGATCTGCGGCACCGGACGGGCATTGATACCCAGGCACTGACTACCGCTGCTCAACTCCTGATTTTTAAGTTCCATGGGCACCTCTTTACTACCGACAGTAAGAGCGCCCTTCAGCCAACGGGCCTCAACATAAGCCTGCTGTACAACAAAATGACTGGTGAAATGATAAGGGACCGCCATATCCACGCCATATCCGATGCCCCACCTACGTGCCGAATCGACACGGAGCGGACGAATCAGCGCACCTCTTACATAACCATTCTTGGTGTCAATCGAACTTAATCCATACTTGTTGGCATTGAGCCATAAAGGATTATTGTCTCCCGAACCCGCCGTATTCTGCAATTCCACTTTATACTCCAATCCGTCAGTCAACTGACCATAAGAGGGCAAAGCAAATACAAGAGATAACAGCAATAAAAACTTTTCCAGTCTATTCATATTTCCGATATATTACTACGATTTTGCAAAGGTACAATATTTTTTTATATTTTTAGGGTTTTAAAAAACATTTCCCGTCGTTCGGGAAAAATTCCCTTGAAGTTACTTCTGTGCGTACTACACAGATATATATTGCAGGTGATAACTGTAAAAGATTATTTGTCGTTAATAAAAGGCTGTCGGGGGAAATAGGATGCATACCTCTTGCGAAGAGGTGCACATTATATTTTCACCGACAGCCTTTTATTATCGGCAAATATATAGTTAAGCCCATAACACAAATGGAAAAAGATGGAATCATTTTGCGGATTCAAAAATATATCGTATCTTCGCAGCATCAATCATTGATAAATATGAAATATCCTATAGGAATACAGAACTTCGAGAAGGTCAGGAATGACGGATACGTATATGTGGACAAGACTGCCCTCATTTATCAACTCGCCGACACGGGAAGTTATTACTTCCTCAGTCGCCCGCGTCGCTTCGGCAAGAGTCTGCTCATCTCCACGATGGCTGCCTACTTCAGCGGCAAGCGGGAACTCTTCAAGGGACTCGCCATCGACAAGTTGGAACAGAAATGGACCCAATACCCCATACTGCATCTCGACCTGAATACGGCAAAGTATGACACCAAGGAGAGTTTGGACGAAGTGCTCAATATGAAATTGTTGGAATGGGAATCCGTTTACGGCGTAGGTGCCGGAGAGACATCCCTGTCACTGCGTTTTCTAGGCATCGTAAAGCGTGCCTGCGAGAAGACGGGTGAGCGGGTGGTGATACTGGTGGACGAATACGACAAACCGATGCTGCAGGCCATCAATAATGAGGCGCTGACCAATGAATATAGGGATACGCTCAAAGCTTTCTATTCGGTGCTGAAGACACAGGACGGATATATCAAGTTTGCCTTCCTCACGGGCGTGACCAAGTTTGGTAAGGTGAGCGTGTTCAGCGACCTGAACAACCTGAACGACATCTCCATGGACAAACGCTATATTGACATCTGTGGCATCACGGAGAAGGAACTACATGCTTATTTCGACGAAGATGTTGTCCGTTTGGGCATGTTGTACAAGCAAAGCACAGACACTTGTTACGCCAAGCTGAAGGAACAGTATGACGGTTATCATTTCGAAGCGGACACCATCGGGCTGTACAATCCTTTCAGCATACTGAATGTGCTGTCGAAACAGAAATTCAGCGACTACTGGTTTGAGACGGGCACACCGTCTTATCTCGTGCAACTGCTGAAGGATGCCG
>OBID01000027.1_pt1 | contig 64229 bp, 55 predicted proteins | sample 1519781 | NCBI WGS metagenome assembly OBID01 (sample SAMEA3991478, study PRJEB22521) | metagenome | biome: anthropogenic terrestrial biome; feature: sewage plant; material: sludge | place: Sweden | collected 2012-09-26 | reverse complement strand
AGATAATCATCACTGTACTGAGCGCCATAGCGGGACTGGTAACAGGTACTGCGGTGGCAGCCAATTAGTAAGACCGGGAACGGCATCCGTGATATGCGGATGCCGTTTTGTTATTAATAGATTGTTTATTACTCCCAAAAACTGATTGTTCTGCGTTTGCTTAAAGCTTGGCCATCATTGCTGCTATTATATTCAGAAGGACTTACGGTATCTATTATTTCTCTTTTGGCGTTATTACTTCCTTCCAGGATTTCACATTCGTTACTGATTTCTATCACTCTGATTTGCGGTTTACGGTAGTTCATTTTTTTCATTTTAAATTTTTTGAGTCGCAAAATTACATAAAAAAATCCAGTAACTTGCATAAAAAATGCATTAATTCGTACATAAAATTTAAAAATACGGAATTTATTTTTTATGTTGATTTATATCTCCGGTATATTGTTTCTTTTATGAACAACAAGGTTCCTTCCCCCTCCCGATTTGCACATTCCAATAATTATTTGTAAGTTTGCACTCAACAAATAAAGGTAATCAGCAAACGGAATGAACAAATATAAATATCTCTCCTTATTCTTATTCCTGACTGGGACGACGCTCTCCCTCTCCGCACAGCACCATCTGAGCGCCACGGCGCAAAGGCTGGAACAGCGGGGATACGTGAACGTACAGACCATGGACAGGTCGATATTCGTGAGTCTGATGTACAGTAGACCGGACAACTTCACTGGCACCGTGCTCTACGGCGACCTGCGCGAGGCGTACCTGCACCCCGACGCCGCCAAAGCACTGGAGAAGGCGCAGCGACGACTGAAACAGCAGCACCCGGAACTGAGTCTGAAGGTGTACGACGCGGCTCGGCCGATAGGGATACAACAGACGATGTGGAACAAGGTGAAGAACACCCGCAAATGGAAGTATGTGAGCAACCCTGCCCACGGCGGGGGACTGCACAACTACGGACTCGCCGTGGACGTGACACTGTGCGACCTGAAAGGCGACACCCTGCCGATGGGTACCAAGATAGACCACATGGGACGGGTGTACGTGTGGGGACGGGCGCTGCACAACCGACGACTGCTCGCCGAGGTTATGCGCTACGGAGGGTTCACACCGCTGAAAGGCGAGTGGTGGCACTTCAACTACTGTTCCCGTCCGAAAGCAAGAAAATATTATAAGTTGATAAAATAGTATCAATGACGACGACAGACAGATTTATCCTGGATCATGCGGACGACGACATCCGACAACTGGCGCTCTCGGCGGCGAAATATCCTGATGTGGACATGACGACCGCCCTGGCTCAGATAGACGGACGGCAACGGGCCCGACTGAAACTGCCTACATGGGCGGCGACGGACGGGATACGCTATCCGGTGCATCTGTCGATGGAACAGTGCTCGTCGGAACAGACGGCGACATACAAGGCGCGTGTGGCTCGGAGACTGACCGGGGGACACGGCGGACGGCTGGTGGACCTGACAGGGGGATTCGGGGTGGACTGCGCCTGGATGGGACGGGAATTTGCGGAGACGGTGTACGTGGAACGGCAACAGACGCTCTGCGACATCGCGGCTCACAACTTCACATTGCTGGGCAGCGGACCGACGACCGTGGTATGCGCCGACGGTGCCGACTATCTGACGACGATGGCACCGGCGGACATGATATTCATCGACCCCGCCCGAAGGGATGCCAACGGGGGCAGGGTGGTGGCGATATCCGACTGCACACCCGACGTGCTGGCGATGAAGGGGACACTGCTCGACCGGGGACGGCGGGTGATGGTGAAACTGTCGCCGATGCTCGACTGGCACAAGGCGGTGGACGACATGGACAGGGACGGCAGGTGCGTGAAGGAACTGCATATCGTGGCGGTGGACAACGAATGTAAGGAACTGCTGCTGGTGCTGGACCGGAATCTGACCGAACCGCTGCATATCTACTGCGTGAACAATGACGACGTGACCGACTATACCTGGACCGGGACGGCGGACATGGCGGGCGACACCGATATGGAGGGGGCGGCATTCGTGTTCGAACCCAACGCCTCGATCATGAAGGCGGGATGCTTCGATGTGGTGGAACAGCGCTACGGGGTGAGGGCGATAGGCCGTAACAGTCATCTGTTCGTCGCCGACAGCGACATAGCCGACTTCCCCGGACGACGGTTTGCCATAGACAGGATATCGACCCTGAACAAGAGGGAACTGAAAGAGAACCTGACGGGGATGGACCGGGCGAACATCACGGTGAGAAACTTTCCCATGACGGTGGACGCTCTGCGCAAGAGACTGAAACTGAAAGAAGGGGGCGACTGGTATGTATTCGCGACGACGAGGGGCGACAGGGAACATCTGTTGCTGATATGCCGGAAAGTATGAATGAGTGTACGAAATATCGTATAATCGAGGAAAAATATTCTTTTATTTTGATATCTGCTCTTTTTTCTTTACTTTTGCATGTTAAAGCAAATTTTACCACAATTCAAGCAAACAATAAAAATAAGATATCATGGCATCTATTACAATCAAGAGAGTAGTTGACAAGAAAGACTTGCGCCAGTTTATAGACTTCCATTATGACCTCTATGAGGGGAACGAATATGACGTGCCCAACCTGTTCAGTGATGATATGAACACACTGAGCAAGGACAAGAACGCGGCGTTCGACTTCTGCGAGGCTGAATATTACCTGGCTTACCGGGAGGGGAAGATCGTGGGCCGCGTGGCAGCAATCATCAACAACAAGGCAAACGAGAAATGGGGCAGGAAAAGTGTAAGGTTCGGATGGATAGACTTCATCGACGATATCGAGGTGTCGAAGGCACTGCTCGGTGCGGTGGAGAACTTCGGACGCTCGAAGGGCATGGAAGAGGTGGTGGGTCCGCTGGGATTCACCGACATGGACCCGGAGGGGATGCTGACCTGGGGTTTCGACCAACTGGGGACGATGGCTACGATATACAACTATCCGTACTACCCGGAGCATATAGAAAAACTGGGCGGTTATGAGAAGGACAACGACTATGTGGAATATAAACTGTTCGTACCCGAGGAGGTGCCTGAGAAATATACCAAGATAGCCGCCATGATAGAGAAACGATATAACCTGCATGTCAAGAAACTGACCCGGAAGGATGTCTTCGAGGGGGGATATGGCAGGAAGATATTCGAGGTGATCAACGCTACCTTCAAGGATCTCTACGGTTACTCGGAACTGACTGACAGGCAGATAGACCAATATGTGAAGATGTACTTCCCGATGGCTGACCTGAATATCGTGACGCTGGTGGAAGACTGGAACGCCGACAAGAAACTGGTGGGTCTGGGTATCACGATACCGTCGCTCTCGAAGGCGCTGCAGAAATGCCGCCGGGGACGGTTGGCTCCCTTCGGATGGTGGCATGTGGTCAGGGCACTGAAATGGCATAAGACGGAGGGCGTGGACCTGCTGCTGATGGGTGTGCTTCCCGAATACAGGGTGAAAGGTGCCAACGCGCTGCTATTCGCCGACCTGATACCGCGGTACCAGGCTTACGGATGGAAATGGGGCGAGAGTCAGGTGGAGATGGAGACCAACGAGAACGTACAGAGCCAATGGCAGTATGTGGACACGGTGAACCATAAGCGCCGCCGCTGTTACAGGAAATCATTGAAAGACTAACATAAAAGGGAGTTCGGAAGAATGGAGGAGAACGAAATCAAAAACGAGGATCTGGAACCGCAGACGGCGTATACGGATGATAATATACGCCATCTGTCGGATATGGAACATGTGCGTACCCGTCCGGGTATGTATATCGGTAGACTGGGCGACGGCGCTCTGCCCGAGGATGGTATCTATGTGCTGCTCAAGGAGGTGATAGACAACTCGATAGACGAGTTTAAGATGAACGCCGGCAAACGGATAGAGGTGGACATCGACGAGAACCTGCGGGTGAGCGTGCGCGACTACGGACGAGGGATACCGCAGGGTAAACTGATAGACGCGGTGAGTGTGCTCAATACGGGCGGTAAATATGACTCGAAGGCTTTCAAGAAGAGTGTGGGACTGAACGGCGTGGGCGTGAAAGCGGTCAACGCACTGAGTTCGCGCTTCGAGGTGCGCTCGTACCGTGACGGCAAGGTGCGCTCGGTATCGTTCGAAAGAGGTATCATGGCGAACGACCGGACGGAGGATTCTGCCGATGAAACGGGTACTTATATCTTCTTCGAGCCGGACAATACGATGTTTCTCAACTATACTTTCCATGATGATATCGTGGAGACGATGCTGCGCAACTATACTTACCTGAACGCCGGACTGATCATCATGTACAACGGCAGAAGGATACAGAGCCGCAACGGACTGGAGGACTTGCTCAACGACACGATGACCAACGACGGAATCTACCCGATCATCCATATCAAGGGGGAGGATATAGAGATAGCCTTCACCCATACCAACCAGTATGGCGAGGAGTATCATTCGTTCGTCAACGGACAGCATACCACACAGGGGGGTACCCACCAGAGTGCCTTCAAGGAACATATAGCTCGCACAATCAAGGAATTCTATAACAAAAACCTCGAATACACCGATATCCGTAACGGACTGGTGGCAGCCATCGCGGTGAACGTGGAGGAACCGATGTTCGAGAGTCAGACAAAGATAAAACTGGGGTCGCTGACGATGAGTCCCGACGGGGTAAGCATCAACAAGTATGTGGGCGACTTCATCAAGACGGAGGTGGACAACTATCTGCACAAGGAGGCTGACACCGCCGAGGTGCTGCTCAACAAGATACAGGAGAGCGAGAAGGAACGCAAGGCGATGGCGGGGGTTACCAAACTGGCGCGAGAGAGGGCGAAGAAGGCGAACCTGCATAACCGTAAACTGCGTGACTGCCGTATCCACTTCAGTGACGTGAAGAACGACAGGAAGGAGGACAGTTGCATCTTTATCACCGAGGGAGACTCTGCCAGCGGCAGTATCACGAAGAGCAGGGATGTGACGACACAGGCTGTGTTCTCGTTGCGCGGTAAACCGCTCAACTCGTTCGGACTGACCAAGAAGGTGGTGTACGAGAATGAGGAGTTTAACCTGTTGCAGTCGGCCCTGGATATAGAGGACGGACTGGACACGTTGCGCTACAACAAGGTGATCGTGGCCACCGATGCCGATGTGGACGGGATGCATATCCGTCTGCTGATCATCACTTTCTTCCTGCAGTTCTTCCCCGAACTGATCAAGAAGGGTCATGTGTATGTGTTGCAGACTCCGCTGTTCCGTGTCAGGAACAAGCGTACCAAGATCAGGAACAAACAGGTGATAGCCGATGCCGACGCGCGACTGTCGAAGGCGGACAAGAAGAGTGATTTCATCACCCGCTACTGTTACAGTGAAGAGGAACGTGTCAAGGCCATCAATGACCTCGGCACAGATCCGGAAATCACCCGATTCAAAGGGTTGGGAGAGATATCGCCTGACGAATTCGTCCATTTCATCGGTCCGGATATGCGTCTGGAACAGGTGACACTGCATAAGACCGACCAGGTACAGAAACTGCTCGAATACTATATGGGCAAGAATACGATGGAAAGGCAGAACTTTATTATAGACAATCTGGTAATCGAAGAGGATATACCGGATGAGGAAGAAGAAATAGCTAGTTAAACAGATAATATGAAGAAAATTATAACGGCAGCGTTATGGCTGCTCTCTATCATCCCGGCAGGTGCACAGCACTTCAATTTCGGGCAGGATTCACCGTTGAGTAAGTTGCAGATCGCTGAAATGGCGATATCAGGGCTCTATGTGGACTCTGTCAATGAGAATAAACTGGTGGAGGATGCCATCGTGGGTATGCTTGATAAACTGGATCCGCACTCTGCTTATTCCACTCCGAAGGAGATGAAATCGATGAGTGAGTCGCTCCAAGGCAATTTCGACGGCATCGGGGTGCAGTTTAATATGGTAGAGGACACGTTGCTGGTGATACAGACCGTGACCAACGGACCATCGGAGAAGGTGGGTATCCTGGCGGGCGACCGCATCGTGGCTGTCAACGACACCGCCATAGCGGGCGTGAAGATGGCCAAGGAGGAGATTATGCACCGTCTGCGCGGACCGAAGGGTACGAAAGCGAAACTGTCTATCGTGCGCCGGGATATCAAAGACCGGTTGACCTTCATGGTGACCCGCGACAAGATTCCTGTCAAGTCGGTGGATGCCGTGTATATGATTCGGCCGGGTGTGGGATATATCCGCATCGGGAGTTTCGGGGCAACCACGTATGATGAGGTGATGCAGGGTCTAGACACGCTGAAGCGTCACGGGATGAAGGATCTGATCATCGACCTTCAGGAGAACGGTGGCGGTTATCTGCAGGCTGCCGTGATGATAGCCAACGAATTCCTGCCCAAGAGCGACCTGATCGTTTACACCCAGGGTCGCAGGACACCGAGGATGGACTACCGTGCCGACGGCAAGGGGTCGATGCAGAACGGTAAGGTAGTGGTGCTCATCAATGAGTTTACGGCTTCAGCCGCTGAGATCGTGACGGGTGCCATGCAGGATAACGACAGAGGAATGGTGGTAGGTCGCCGTTCGTTCGGTAAAGGACTCGTGCAGAGACCGATCGACTTCAAGGACGGTTCGGAGATTCGTCTGACGATAGCCCATTATTATACGCCTTCGGGCAGATGTATACAGAAACCGTATACCAAAGGTGACAGCAAAGACTACGAGATGGACATAGACAACCGTTACAAGCGGGGTGAGTTTACGAGCAAGGACAGTATCCACTTTGCCGACTCGCTGAAGTATTACACCCTCCGCAAGCACCGTGTGGTGTATGGCGGCGGCGGTATCATGCCCGACTACTTCGTGCCGCTCGACACGATGCAGTATACCAAGTTTCACCGTCAGTTGTCGGCGAAGAGCATCATCCTCAATGTCATTCTGAAGTATACAGACAATAACCGTAAGAACCTGAAAAAGAAATATGAGACATTCGCCCGGTTTAAGTCGGACTACGAAGTGCCGCAGTCGTTGGTGGACGAGATTATGAAGGAGGCTGACCGCCAGAAGATCAAACCGACGGACGATGCCGAACTGAAAGCGACGATGCCTGTCCTGAAGAACCAGTTGAAGGCGCTCGTGGCGCGTGACCTGTGGGACATGAACGAATACTTCGAGATCACCAACGAACAGAACGACGTGGTGAAGAAAGCACTGGAATTATTAAAATAAAAAAGAATACGATGAGTGGGATTTTGCTGAAACACGGAACGGTGGCAGACGGTGAGACCAGAACCACCTACCAGTCGGATGTACTGATCAGTGACGGTGTGATAACCTGTATAGGGGAGAACATCGAAGAGGGTGACAACCAGGTGATCGACTGCACAGGACTGATCGTCACAGCCGGTTATATAGATTCGCATGTGCATATCGAATCGAGTATGGTACTGCCGCACGCTTTCGGTGTATGCGTACTGCCTTTCGGTACAACGGCGGTGATAGCCGACCCGCACGAGGTGGTCAACGTGAAGGGGGCAGAAGGACTGAACGAATTTCTCGACGAGGCCAAGAAATCACAGGTTGATGTGTTTACGGTGGTGCCGTCGAGTGTGCCCGCCACTCCTCTGGATACCAACGGGGCGGGGAAATTCCTTGCCAGTGACATGAAACCGTTCGTAGACCGTGACGATATCGTGGGACTGGGAGAGGTGATGTGCTACTTCGATGTGGCTGCCGGCAACCCTGAAATCATGGATAAGATCAAACTGTTCAAGGATAAGACGATAGACGGTCATACGGCGGGAATGCCCGAGGAACTGTTGGACGCGTACGTCAAAGCCGGTGTAAACGATGATCACGAGTGCAGTGACGCCCATCTGATGATGGAACGCTACCGCAAGGGGATGAATATATATATACGTGAGGGAAGTGCCGCCCGTAACGCCCGTGAACTGCTGAGGTGTGTGAAGGAGAATGCGCTGGATGTATCCCGATTCGCTTTCTGTACCGACGACAAGCATCTGGCTACGATACAGGAGGAGGGACATATATCCTATATCGTGGAGATGGCCCGAAGACTGGGATTCAGTTGGGGCGAAGTGGCGGGTATGGCATCGTATAACCCTTGCCGCTTTTATCGCCTGAAAAACCGCGGAAACATCAAGGAGAACTATATAGCCGACATCGTCGTGACCGATGATGCGGGACAGGATGTGAGATATGTCATCAAGGACGGACTGTTGGTGGCTCAGGATATGCGTCTTCTGAACAGGAACGTAGAGGTGTATCGCCCTACGATCCCATTCGAAAATACGGTGAAATATAAGGTGCTGAAAGCATCCGATTTCGCCCTGCCGGAGCAGTTGAAGAATGTCGCCATCGAACTGGTTGACGAACAGATTATCACGAACAGGATTGATCTGCAACCGGGTGAATGGAAAAATCTATCCCTGTTGGCCACGATTGAGCGGTATGGCAAGAACGGCAATATCTCGGTATGCCTGTTGAAAGGTTACGGTATCAAAGGCGGAGCGATAGCCACGAGTGTGTCGCACGACTCGCATAATGTGGTGTGTGCAGGTGAGAACCCGGAGGATATGGCGCTGGCCTGCAACCGACTCAGGGAGATAGGAGGCGGATATGTCATCGCATCGTGGGGAAAGGTGGTCGGTGAACTGCCGTTGACGGCCTACGGACTGATGTCGGTGGCTGACGCGGACACGACAGCGAGGAACATTGAACGACTCAACCGTATGGCTGCCAGTATGGATGTCAACAAGAATATAGACGCTTTCACTACTTTATCATTCCTGGCGCTGCCGGTGATTCCGACACTCAGGTTGCTCGATACGGGACTGTATGATACGATGAAAGGGGAATTTATCAGATAAAGAATGGTAAACCGTAACTTTCAACTGGAACTGGACGGGATCATCAAGGATGATACGGAAGCGGGAATTGTGCCGACAGTATTGTTGCACAGTTGCTGTGCCCCGTGCAGCAGTTATACGCTCGAGTATCTCTCGCAGTATTTCAACGTGACGGTCTACTACTACAATCCCAATATCTATCCGGAAGAGGAATATCACAAGCGGGTAGTGGAGATAGAAAGACTGATCCGTGAACTGCCTGCCACGCATCCCATATCGCTGGTGGAAGGGGATTATAATCCGCGCGACTTCTACGAGATAGCCAAGGGACTGGAGAAGGCACCCGAAGGCGGCGAACGCTGCAGGGCATGCTACAGGTTGCGGCTGGAACATGCGGCGATGATAGCCAAGGAAAGAGGATGTGATTATTTCACCACCACACTGACGATCAGTCCGCTGAAACGTTCGGACGTGATCAATGGGATAGGAGAGGAAATAGCCGGGAAATACGGTGTGCGTTTCTTGCCGTCTGACTTCAAGAAACGCGGCGGATTCCTGCGTTCGATACAGTTGTCAAAAGACTACAACCTGTACAGGCAGAACTATTGCGGATGTATCTTCTCGCAACAGAAGGATTCTATAACATAGCCAGTGCCTTGTTTTCGGCAGCCTCCATGATTTCACGCTCACCGGGACCTTTGTCGTTGATGCCGCAGAGATGCAGGATGCCGTGGATGATCACGCGATGCAGTTCATCGTCATATTCCGTATGCTGCTGTTCACTGTTGGAGCGTACCGTGTCGAGACTGATCACGATATCACCGTTGATGGTATCGTCCTCGTCGTAATCGAAAGTGATGATATCAGTATAATAATCATGGCCAAGGTATTCTCGGTTCGTCTCAAGGATTTTCTCGTCGCTGACGAACATATACCCTACCTCGCCCACTTTTCGCCCGTAAGAGGCCGCTACAGCCTTAATCCAGGCTGTCGTGTCACGTTTCTTGATCTTCGGCATCTTGACGCCGTCTGTGTTATATGTAATCATAATTATTTTTGATGGGGAATAAATTCATCGATGTTCTTACCGAAGTGCGACAGTTCGCGCACCATACTGCTTGATATGCTCTCCATTCCGGGTTCGGCATAGAAGAGCACCGTCTCTATACCACCGATACGGCGGTTGATGTCGGCCTGTTCGCGTTCGTATTCGAAATCCTTCACGCTGCGTACACCTTTGATGATGAACGAGGCGCCTTCACGACGGGCGAAATCCACCGTCAGGTCGTCGTACATCTTCACTTCTACCTTCGGTTCCGAGCGATACAGATCCTGTATGTTGCGTACTCTGGTCTCGGCACTCTGCATATACAGCTTGTGCTCGTTGAACCCCACGCCGATGACAATCCTGTCGAAGAGCGGCAAAGCCCTCCGTACGATTGATTCGTGTCCGACCGTGAAAGGGTCGAAACTGCCCACGAAGATTCCTGTTTTATTTGAAGTATCAGTCATAACTGTTTGATATCAGATGCTGCCGGTCAGAACAAGTCGGGTTCCATGACGTTGCCTTTGTAGGGGTCGCGCCCCAGATGCCTGTACGCCAGTTCGGTGACCATTCTGCCACGGGGTGTGCGCTTGATGAAACCTTCCATGATGAGGAACGGTTCGTAAACCTCCTCTACGGTGCCTGAGTCTTCGCCTATCGCCGTGGCGATGGTGGAGATACCTACCGGACCGCCCTTAAACTTATCTATGATGGTGAGCAATATCTTGTTGTCTATCTCGTCGAGTCCGTACTGGTCGATGTTCAGAGCCGTCAGGGCGATGCGTGCGATATCCAGGTCGATGCGGCCGTTGCCCTTCACCTGTGCGAAATCGCGTACGCGGCGGAGCAGCGCATTGGCGATACGTGGCGTACCACGGCTTCGACGTGCTATTTCCACGGCGGCATCGTCGTCGATGGGAACATTGAGTATGGATGCCGAACGCTTCAAGATACGTGTCAACGTGTCGGGTTCGTAATATTCGAGATGCAGGTTGATGCCGAAACGGGCTCGGAGCGGAGCCGTAAGCAGTCCGCTGCGGGTCGTGGCACCCACCAGCGTGAACGGGTTCAGATCGATCTGTATGGAGCGCGCCGACGGACCTTTGTCGATCATGATGTCGATGCGGTAATCTTCCATGGCGGAATAGAGATACTCTTCGACCACAGGCGACAGACGGTGAATCTCATCGATAAAGAGGACATCGTTCTTATCCAGAGAGGTAAGGATACCCGCCAGATCACCCGGCTTGTCGAGCACCGGTCCACTGGTAATCTTAAACCCCACACCCAGTTCGTTGGCGATAATATTGCTCAGCGTCGTCTTACCCAGTCCTGGAGGACCGTGAAGGAGCGTATGGTCGAGCGGTTCACCACGGTATTTGGCGGCCTCTACGAACACTTCGAGGTTCTCCACCACCTTCTGCTGTCCACTGAAGTCGGCAAACTGCAGCGGGCGGAGTGCATTTTCAAATTCCTTCTCGGCAGATGAATATTCCTCTTGTCTTATATCGAAATTATCGTCCATGAATCAAAGATAATCTTAATCGAGGGCAAAGTTACAATAATTTTGCGTAATTTTGCAATCTGACAGACAAAAACAATAACATAATGTTACGTTCTTTACAAGTAGCCAGCCGTTGGCTCGCCAATTACACATCTGTGTTTATCATTGCGGTAGCGGTCTTTACCTTTTTTGTTCCTTCAACATTCAAATGGGTTTCGGGAGTCACGCAGACTGTCGTGCTTGGTTTGATCATGCTTACCATGGGACTGACGCTGACCACCGACGACTTCAGAATACTCGCCCGGCGGCCGATGGATATCTTTATCGGAGCCTGTGCGCAGTTTATTATTATGCCGGGTGTGGCTTACCTGTTGGTGCATGTGTTCCATCTCGAACCGGCTCTCGCCATCGGTATACTGCTTGTGGGCTGTTGTCCGGGCGGTGTGTCGAGCAATATCATGTCGTATCTCTGTCACGGTGATGTGGCATTCTCGGTGGGTATGACCTGCGCATCCACCGTTCTGGCACCGGTGATGACACCTTTCCTCATGAAACTCACTGCCGGGGCGATTATCAGGATAGACACGGTGGGGATGTTTCTGAATATCCTGATCGTGACCATCATACCGGTGGCACTGGGTTGCCTGCTCAATTACGTGTACAGCAAGAAAGAATGTTTTCCTACCATCCAGTCGCTCATGCCGGGCACGAGTGTTATCTGTCTGGCACTGATTGTAGGCGGTGTGATCAGTACTGTGCACGATGATCTTGTGGTACGCGGTTTCGGTCTTTTCATCTGGACGTTCACTGTCGTATTCTGTCACAACACATTGGGATACCTGTTAGGTTGGGTGGCCGGCAGAATGGCCGGTTTCAATGTAGCGAAGAAGCGCACCATCAGTATAGAGGTGGGTATGCAGAATGCCGGACTGGCCACCAATCTGGCGACCAACTTCTTTGCGGCGCAACCATTGTCGGTACTGCCTTGTGCCATCTCATGCGTATGGCATTCGATATCAGGTACGATCATTGCCGGCATCTTCCTGCAATGGGACCGTATGCACGGGAGGAAGTAAGAATCTCTTTCTGACATCTTCGAGTATGGCGGTGAGTTCGTCGACAGTGTTGGCGCGCAGCATCGCTATGCGGGTAGGTCGGAAGTCGGGGATACCTTTGAATATCGGACTGGCTGCCAGATGGCGGCGAGTATGCAGGATTCCCCTGTATTCGTCGATACGTTCAACATTGATGCGCAACTGTTCTTCGAGCACTTTCAGTTTCCAGTCGAAAGTCATGGCCGGGTCGGTATCTTTACCTTCGAGATAGTCGCGTATCTCCTTGAATATCCATGGGCGGCCGAATGTGGCGCGTCCCACCATCACGGCATCCACACCGTATTTGTCGAACGCCTCCTTGGTCTGTTCGGGTGTTGTGATGTCGCCGTTGCCTATGATAGGAATATGTATGCGCGGATTTTTCTTCACTTCTCCGATGAGGGTCCAGTCGGCTTCGCCGGTGTACATCTGTGCGCGGGTTCTGCCATGGATGGTCAGCGCCTGTATACCGCAGTCTTGCAACTGTTCCGCAAGGTCGGTGATAATCAGGTTGTCATTGCTCCATCCCAGACGTGTCTTGACCGTTACAGGCAGTCGGACGGCTTTGACCACCTCGCGCGTAATTTCGAGCAGCAGTGGAATATTCTGCAACATACCTGCACCGGCCCCTTTGCCGGCCACTTTCTTCACCGGACAACCGAAGTTGAGGTCTATCACATCAGGACGGGCTTCCTCCACGATCTTGGCAGCCTCCACCATCGACTCTACGTCGCGTCCGTAAATCTGAATACCTACCGGTCGTTCCTCGTCACTGATGGTGAGTTTGGTCATCGTACTCTTGATAGAACGTACAAGAGCCTCGGCACTGACAAATTCGGTATACACCATAGAGGCACCGAACCGTTTGCAGAGCATACGGAAACCGATGTCCGTCACATCTTCCATCGGTGCCAGGAATACCGGGCGGTCGCCGAATTCTATATTTCCTATTTTCATTGTTGATGCAAAATTATATATTGTTACTTTAACAACTTTCTATCTTTATTATTATCCAATATTTGCATTTGTTGAATGGCGATATGATTTAATTTCATCAATCGTTCACTTTGAGGAATGCCTTGATTTATAAATACAGAATTCAGGTTTTCCATATTAGAAAGACAAATCAATTCATTAACAGAGGCATAATCCCTAATATTTCCTTTAAGTTCAGGATTATTTTCTCTCCATGATTTAGCGGTTTGACCAAACATAGCGACATTTAGTACGTCTGCTTCATTTGCATATACAATACTTGCTTGTAGAGCGGTTATTTCGGTTGGCAGCAAGTTTTGTTTTATAGCATTTGTATGAATCCGATAATTGATTTTTGACAGTTCGCGTTTGGCAGTCCAGCCAAGTTGTTTCAACTCATCTTCTTTCAGACGTTGGAATTCTTCAATCAAATATAGTTTGAAAGTAACGCTTATTGCTGTTCCGAATTCAAAAGCGATATCTTTGTAAGCATAGGTTCCTCCACGGTTTCCTCTTTTAACCACAAGGCCTATGGCGTTTGTCTTTTCAATCCATTCTGATGTACTTAATACGAAACTTGGTAATCCGGCTTGCATTTTAAAGTGGTCGAATTCGACCACTTTAAAATTAGGATTGTGAATCATTTCCCAGGTTCCTAGAAATTCAATTGTATAACGATTGCGAATCCAATTTTTAATTACATCAGCGGCACGACTGTCCCCTTCTTTTGCATTTGCCATGTCAGTAAGAGAAATATAGTCTTGCTCATTAAAAGTCAGCACTGTTATTTCTGTATTTTGAACTACTATTTTTGCCATTTCTGTAATTATTAGAACTAATACATTAAGTGATAAATTCCTCCTGCCAATGTCTTGATGACACCCTTGATCTCCAATTGGAAGAGTAGGGCTGTGACCTTGTTGATTGGCATATTGGTCTGTACGGTAATCATATTGATTTGCAGGTCGTTCGATTTCTGTAGCACGTTGACGACTGTCTTCTCGTCTGTAGACAAATCGGGGAAGAAACTTCTCTGGATACCCGCGTTCTGAGCTTTGGCTAGTGCGGCATCATCCTCCCAGTGCATCGCTCTGACAAAATCGATGGCATTATTAATCAATCCAGCTCCGTTGTCACGTATCAGATTGTTGCATCCTTCCGAATATGGGTCGGAAGGTCGTCCGGGAAAGGCGAACACGTCACGGTCGTAACTCTGTGCGATACCCGCTGTGATAAGTCCGCCGCCCTTTGCTGCCGATTCTACCAGAATTGTCGCATCTGACATACCTGCCACGATACGGTTACGGCGCACGAAGTTCATCTTGTCGGCATTGGTGTCGGTGAAGAATTCGGTGAGTAGTCCACCCTGTTTCACCATCAGGTTGGCTGTATCCTTATGACGGGTGGGATAGATGGTGTCGAGTCCGTGGGCCAGTACACCTACCGTCTCATAACCGTTGCTGAGTGCCTGGCGGTGGGCATGGATGTCCACTCCATAAGCCAGTCCACTGACGATCAGTACCTTGGGACAGATACTTTTCAGGTCGGCGACAAACTTCCGTATGATGTCTTGTCCGTATTGTGTACACAAGCGCGTGCCTACGAGGTTGATGACCCTCGACTGATTCAGTTGGGCGGCGCCTGTATAAAACAGGGCAAGTGGTGCATCGTCGCATTCCTTCAACCGTTGCGGATAATTGTCATCATTCAGACAGAGGATGCGGATATGATGTGCCGCATCATATTCCATTTCAGCCTCCGCACGTCTGAGCGGTTCATCCCAATCCTTGATAGCCTCTATGAAGTGCGGTGAACAGTCGGGCAGGATGTCCTGAATATGATTCCGATGTTCATAGATAGACGTAGCGTCGCCCAACTGCCGATAGAGTTGCACGATACCCGCCATATTGAAGAATCCTATTCTCGCCAGTGCAAGCGTGTAGAGTTTTTCGTTATCATTCATTGACGATAAATCTTTTGAAAGCCTCGTCGTAGTCGTCGCTGTTGGACAGTCGTCCGTTGATCAGGCAGACCAGTTCGAAGGTGCTTCTGAAACTGAGTCGTTCGTCGGAAGCGCGGTAGATATCCTGTGTGAACACATACCGCAGTCCTTCCTTCTTCAGGTTGAGGCGTGAGATAAACTCATCGTCACAGCGCAGGGGAGTCTTAAACTGCATGTTCACTCTGGCTACAACTGCATCCACACCCTTCTCATGAAGGGCGGCGAAACTGACACCGCACTGTTGCAGGAACAGATGACGTGTATGTTCGGCGTAATGCATGTAATTGGCATTGTTGACAATACCCTCGATGTCGCATTCATAGTCGCGGACCATCATTCGTGTTTCAAATATATATTTCATTGTCTTTTAAGATATTCGTATCCGATACGGCAACGCAGACAGTCTTTCTTGTCGCAGTATTCCTTTTTCAGTTGAATGAGAGCCTGACTGTCTCCGGCATTTTTCACATCCAGTCCGCACTGCTGCCACATACGGATGATGTAGTTGTTCTCCGCCTTCAGTTGTTCGAGCAAGTCGAAGGCCCGTTCGCAAAGCATATCGTTAGACTGATGTCTGCCGTAAGCGAAGAGCATCGGTATGGCGGTGTTGATCATCAGCAGGTTGAGCGAAAACGGAGAGAGATGTTTCTCGTTGGTCTCACTCTTGCTGCCGAATGTATAGTGGTTCTCCCAGTAAGGGGTCACGTTTGTCTTCAATAGATTCTCGAGATACGCTATGGTGTCCGACTCTACGAGACGACTGAGCCCGGCCTGTCGCTGGTAATACAAGTTGGCCAGTTGCGAGATGCGGATATGTGGAAAGTTTTGCGGGCGCAACCTCAGGAACTTCCACAACCGGCTGTCTATCGGTTTGAGTCCGAACTTATGCGCCAGATACAGATACTCGTTGCGCAACTTGGTGAAATAACCTTCGTCGAGTGCTTCCTGCTGGTATTTGGCCGGAATGGTATCCAGTTGCAGAAGTCCCGCCTGTCCCATAAACATAGCCTCTATCTGGAAAAGGTTATCACGATGATGAGCTATAGCGTGTAGAGGAACGTTGAGAGCCCATTGCTCGAAAGCGTCGCCATTGATACCGAATCCGTAGTTGCGTGCCAGTGTCACGAAATATCCGTCTTCCCATGAACCGTTGCATCGTGCCACGCGTTTCTTGATGTCCTCCGTCTTCTGTTCCAGTCGTTCCGTCTGCAGGGCGGCCATCCAACTGTGTACCATCAGACGGCTCAGTTCGGGTATCACCTTATAACAGGGGGGATAAGAATCCGTCGAAAGCAGTTCGTGGTAATGTTCCCTCACATGATCGGGGATCACCAGTTGCATCTGCGGCAGATATTTTCCGTCATTCGTTCTGACATCACTGTCTATCTGTCCAGCCACGTGCAGAATCACATTGTTGTAGTTGTCGTCCTTATCATGCCCATGAGTGTACCAGTCCGTCGACTTGTCATGTATTTCTATATTGCCTACCCACAGGGTGTCGCCTATCTTTATTTTCGAATTAAAGAAATCCGGTCCGGCATTCGTATTATGCAGTCCGGGGTCTATCACATCTATTGGTTGATTGTCAGTAGTAGTCAGTACTTTGAGCGGAAACAGTTTATGTTTCCAGACATAGTGCAGTAGTTGCTCCATCGTTATTTACGTTCATGATTAAACTGCAAAGTTACACGAAAAAATCTTTTCATGCAAGATAATGCACGATTTAATCTTATCCGAGCTGCCAAATCAATAAAAAGTGTAAAAAGCACACGTCAAACTGTATAATAGATATAACAAAAAGAACAATGTAAAGAATATTTTTGTAATTTTACACCCTGAAATATTAATGTATCTAATAACAAACCGTTCAAAATTTCATGAAAAGACTATTATCGACAATCGTTTTAGGTTCATTGGCTATCGGATGCCTACAGGCAAAGACAGACAAAGGCAATGGATATCCTATTACCCAAGTACCGTTTACTGCAGTGAATGTAACCCCGGGCACCTTCTTCGGACAAAGACTGGAAGCCGCCCGTAAGGTGACCATACCTCTTGCTTTCAGCAAATGCAAGGAGACGGGGCGCTATGAAAACTTTATCAAGGCAGCCCATCCAGGAGAGAAGAATATCTTCCATGGTTTTACATTCGATGATACGGATGTCTATAAGACGATAGAAGGTGCAAGTTATATCCTCCAGACCTATCCGGATAAGAAGATGAAGGCATATATAGACAGTGTACTGAATATCGTTTCGGCCGCACAGGAAAAAGACGGGTATCTGTATACTCCGCGTACGATGAACCCTTCCAATCCGCCCGACTGGGCAGGACCTGCGCGTTGGTCGCGAGAAGAGATACTCAGTCATGAACTTTATAACCTCGGTCACATGGTAGATGGCGCCGTGGCTCATTATCAGTCAACGGGCAGTCGCAAATTTCTGGATATAGCCATCCGTTATGCCGACTGTGTATGCAAGGAAGTAGGTCCGGCGGTAGGACAGGCTTGTGTGGTGCCCGGTCATCAGATAGCAGAAATGGCACTGTCGCGTCTGTATCTCGTCACCGGCAATAAGAAATATCTGGATGAGGCCAAATTCTTCCTCGATTATCGTGGCAAAACGGCAAGGAAAGATTTTTATTCCCAGAGCAGTAAACCGGTAGTAGAACAGAAAGAGGCTGTCGGTCATGCTGTACGTGCCGGTTATATGTATTCCGGTATGGCTGATGTGGCGGCTCTAACGGGCGATTCCTCGTACATCAAGGCGATAGATGCCATCTGGGATAATATCGTCAGCAAGAAGTATTATCTGACAGGAGGTGTAGGTGCACGTCATGCCGGTGAAGCTTTCGGAGACAATTACGAGTTGCCTAATCTGACAGCATATAACGAGACTTGTGCTGCCATCGCTCAGGTTTATCTCAATCAGAGGATGTTCCTTCTTCATGGCGACAGCAAGTACATCGACTGTCTCGAACGCAGTCTGTACAACGGTGTGATAGACGGAATGAGTATCGACGGAGGCAAGTTCTTCTATCCTAATCCGTTGGCTTCGGACGGTAAGTATCGTTTCAATGCCGACAACACGCTCGACCGTCAACCATGGTTCGGTTGCGCCTGCTGCCCTAGCAATCTGTGTCGTTTCATCCCTTCGCTGCCAGGTTATCTGTACGCGGTGAAGGATAACAACATATACGTTAATCTGTTTTCGGGCAACAAGTCCACTCTTGATGTCAACGGTAAGAAAGTAAGCCTGGAAGAAACCACCGAGTATCCTTGGAACGGTGATATCGCCATCACGGTGAAAGAAGCGAAGACATCCGATTTCAATCTGATGGTCCGTATACCCGGTTGGGTAAAGAACCAAGTGGTGCCCAGTGACCTTTATGCTTACAGTGACGGACAGAATCCCGGTTACTCGGTCAGTGTTAATGGTAAAACCATTAGTACGGCTGCCCTTGTGAAAGGTTATTTCCAGATAGTCCGCAAATGGAAGAAGGGCGACCAGATTCGCATCCATTTCGATATGGAACCCCGTACGGTGGTAGCCAACGAGAAAGTGGCAGCCGACAGAGGTCGTGTGGCTGTGGAGCGCGGACCGCTTGTATACTGTGCTGAATGGCCTTACAACGACTTTGACGTGAGCAGAGTGGTAATTGGTAATAAATTGAATTTCGAGGTCGTAAACAAGCCGCAATTGCTTAACGGCATCAAAGAGATTACCACTGATGCACAGGCATTGTCGACGGATGCAGACGGCAAGGTACAGGTGAAAGATGTCAAACTCACGTTGATTCCTTATTATTGCTGGAACCATCAAGGACCAGGCAAAATGGAGGTGTGGATGAGCAAAGGACTGGAAACAATGGATGCTAAATAGAAAATCAAACAAAAAAGGCGGACCGGAAGGTTCGCCTTTTTTGTTATCAGTTGTTCTATAGCAGAAATATACTTTCGTTTCCCATATTGAAGAGCAAATCGAGAATACTCAGATTCGGCAGGAATCCATGTTTCTGTTCGTATACCTGATAATATCTTTCCGGTGTGAAGTCAGCATCGGGCAGCGGATGCTTGGGGCGAATCACTTCACGGAAGTCTTTGATTGTTTCTAGTGAGTCTGCGAGGTTGTCGGTTGTCTTGATGCAATCATCTTCCGCTTTGATGCAGTCGCCTTCTACCTTGGAGTAGTCGTTTTCTACCTTGAAGAACTCGTCGGTCACCCGGATATTCGGTCTGATGTCTGTCAGCTCGCACATCTTCTCCGTTATCTCCATATTGAAGTCGAAGAGGAAATCCCATTTCTTCTCAAAGAACGGGTGGATGTCGTCAGCATAATATTCGAAGAACGGCGACTCGCCGTAGGCGCTCACCAAAGCGTTCCAGTGCAGATGTCGCCAGTTGCCGTGGTCGCTGATGCGGATATCCTTCATCAGCATCTTGTTGTCAGACGATTGTGAGTCGGTCCTCTCTGTAGGTATCGTCAGAGCCTGCAGACCGTTTGTCGTAGCGATGATACAACGGTTGCGGTACGTCTGTTTCATATAACTGTCGTACTGCTCTATCCGTATCTCGTCGTAACGGTTTAGTTTCTGATACCATTGTATCGGTCCGAAGTATGTGGAAGATAATAATGCTTTCATTTTATTGATGCGAAGAACCTGTCGTTGCGGTAACCTTCGTAGAACGGTTTACGGTCATCTTTGTTGAACACGACAGTGACAACCTTGCCGATGATATGATTTTCAGGCACCAGTCCGAAGAATCGCGAATCTTTCAGATTATGGTTGCTGTGGGTTGTCATCCAGTAATAATTCTGTGTGAACGAAGCGCAATGGGTTATTTTGCCGTCTACATACAGCGTGTCTCCTTTAATCTGTGCCTTGCGATGCTCGTGTATGTTATACGTATTGCAAAGTAGAGCCATATTCTCTTTTGTGACTCTTACCATCCGGCATTTCCCCGGAATGACAATCTGTACATCCTTGTTTACCGAGACCGTATCACCCGGTACAGCCTTGCAATAACCCAGACATACAGGTCGGTAAGTGACGTCGTCTGCGGTGTCGAGCGGTTCATTGAAGGCAACCATATCGTTGTAGTCAATCTTGCTCTTACACCATCTGCCATAAGAAAAAAGTCCTCCCAAGCCCGTGCGTAGTCCGTAACTCCATCTGTTCACCAGTATTCTGTCACCCTCTTTCAGTTCCGGTTGCAGACCCGAAGACGGTACCGTATAGATAGTGAACGCCAGAGCGCGGAAAGCTAACATCACCAAGAAAGTGACTGCCAGTGCTACCACAAACTTGAGAGTTCCTTTCATCGGTTGTTTAAGTTTACTTTATATTGTCCACCCAGTTGAACAGGCGGCTCCATCTTATACCGGAGAACCCATGGCGGTCGGGATCAGACGACCACCAGATAAATATAGGTTTACCTACGATATGATCTTCAGGCACGAAACCCCAATAGCGGCTGTCGGCCGAATTGTGGCGGTTGTCGCCCATCATCCAGTAGTAGTCCATCTTGAATGTGTACTTGTCTGTCCGTTTGCCGTTGATAAAGATTTTGCCATCTTTCACCTGCAAGTCGTTGCCCTCATACACTTTGATAGGACGTTCGTATATAGCTATATTGTTTATATCCAGATGTATACTCTTTCCTTTGGCGGGAATCCAGATGGGTCCGTAGTTGTCGCGTGTCCAGTGCATATTCCCGTTCAGCGGATAGATATCGTTATCCGTCGCGTCTGTGTTGAGGCGGATGCTCTGTACCAGGTCCTTACGGTGCGAGAGTACGTTGTAGGCACGTTTGGTAAGCGGCATGTAACCGTTCTGGTTCAGACTTGTCAAGTCTTCGTTGCTGATGCCGAGGTCTTTCATCATATCGTCAGAAAGCGCAACTTTCAGTTTCATATAGTAAGTATACTGCACATTGTCCGGTTCCTTGTTGGCCTTGCCGTTGAGATAGACGATACGGTTCTTGATCTGCAAGGTCATCCCCGGCAGACCTACACAACGTTTTACATAGTTTTCGCGGCGGTCGGTAGGTCGTGTCATGATGTCACCGTATTCGGCGGCGTTGTCCTTGATAGCCTGTCGTCCTGTGGCGTAGACCTGATCGAACACGGCACGGCGCTGTACCGGACTGATTGAGTCGAGGTTCGGATGCTGCTGATACAACTGCCATCCCAGTCCGTAGCACATCTGATAGTAGTCGTAAGCCTGATATTGCGGAGCGCTGACGAGCGTGTCGCCGGCAGGATAGTTGAACACGACGATATCATTCAGTTTCACATGTCCCAGTCCCTTTACACGACGGTAGTCCCAATGGGGCCATTCTATATAAGATTTCATGTCAACCACCGGTAACGTATGCTGTGTGAGTGGCATTGTGAGCGGCGTCTCCGGGATACGGGGACCGTAACTCAGTTTGCTGACAAACAGATAATCGCCCGTGAGCAACGATTTCTCAAGCGAAGAAGACGGTATGACATAGTTCTGGAAGAAGAACAGATTGATGAAGTATACGGCTACGAGGGCAAACACCAGAGCGTCTATCCAACTCATCACAAACTTCACCGGCCGTTCGGCCTCTTTCCACCACTGCCATTTTATCTTCTTGGTGATATAGACATCGAATATGAATGGGACGACGATGAGTCCCAGCCAACTTTTCAACCACAGTAGAAAAACGAGATACAGTACCAGTACGACAATACATTTCGTCCACTGTACCTTCATATTGCGACTTTCTTTTTCTTTATCGATCATGATCGTGACTATTACGCATTAAAACTTGAACAGGTCGCTCGTTGTGAGCAGTCCCTTATGGTCCTTGGTATATTCGGCAGCCAGTACAGCACCCAAGGCGAAGCCCTTACGGCTGTGTGCATCGTGGGTGATGGTTATCTTATCAGCTTCCGAGTCGTATTCGATGGTATGGATACCAGGCACCTCATCACGGCGGATACTGTTGATAGCCAGTTCGTTGGCGGCACAGGCATCAGAGCCTGTAAGTGAGCCGTCGGGAGCCAGCAACGTACCCTTTACCCATTTGTCCTTGCTGTCCATATTGTCGATAATCTCTTCGGCGAGCGTGATAGCCGTGCCCGAAGGAGCATCGAGTTTATGAATATGATGCGTCTCAGTCATCTCCACACGATACTGAGGGAAACCGTTCATAATCTTCGCCAGATAACGGTTTACGGCACTGAATATAGCCACGCCGATACTGAAATTGGAAGCCCAGAACAGCGTCTGTCCACCTTCCGAGCACATCTTCTTCACCTCGTCGCCATGTTCTTTCATCCATCCGGTAGATCCCGAAACCACCTTCACGTTATGAGCGAAAGCCTTCAGGTAGTTGCCATAGGCAGCCATAGGAGCTGTAAACTCGATAGCGACATCTGCCGATGCAAAAGCGGGACTGTCGAAGTCCTGTGGGTTATCAATATCAATAATACTAACGATTTCATGACCACGGTCTTTGGCAATCTGTTCTATCATTTTGCCCATTTTACCGTAGCCGATTAAAGCAATTTTCATTTTAATTCGAATTAAATTTTCGCAAAGGTAACGATTTTAGTCCATAACTTATTCGTTTTCAACCAAAATTATTAATTTTTTCAACAGATTATACCTAAAATTTCCTCACAAAAGAAAATGAGCAATTAAACATCATAACATCGCTAATCCTTTGTATATAAGGCTCTCACCCAGATACATACCTTGCAAAACACTACCATAACACCATTCTTTTTGTTCTCTTGTGATAAGTGAATATTTGTATTTTCTGTATACTTTTGATGGTTTAAGCTTCAAAAGTACCATTTTTGATCACCGAAAGCACCGCTTTGACACAAAATTTAGGCCTAAAAGTTGTTCAATCCCACCGTAAATGGTCTTCAATCCCACCGCTTTTGCAACACTTTTAGGCCTAAATTTGTGACGAATGTGTAGCGTTCCGCATTGTTATTTCAGCTGTTGTAAAGTGTTATCATCTTTGTTATCAGGTGTTTATGCTGTTCTGCGACGTAATGACGTTTATTTTTCTTATTTTTCTTATTAAGAGCCGGGGCTCATTCCTGAGAGTGTAGGCTCAAGCTTCTCTTTCACTTTTATTCGGTCGTAGACAGGCAATGGGTATCCTCAAAATCCTTTTCATTACATTTTCCAAATTCATGTTGGTAGTGGTGCTTTTTATTGGTAACCAGTACCAATATTAATTGTATTTTGTATCCTAGATTTGCGCGCCTCTGCGCGTTCATTATAAAGCGTCGTTGATTCATCGTTGAACAGTCGTTGAGTTACCGTTGATTTACCACTCAACTCTGATTTTGTTTTTTCAAAATAAAGATGTATTATTTAATATGGGAATGTTAATTCATCGCAAACGTTTGGTATTTTTTTGGTAATTTACCACAAATGTGGTAGCCAATTTACCTTTTGTTTGCGATTTCAGTTGTGAATAATTCGGGATAACTTTGCATTGTCAAATTATTAATATAGACGATATGGCAATATTTATCATAGCAGACAACAGGGAACTATCAGCTTATGCGGTAGAACAACTTATCCGTAACAGAAAGGATAACGATGTTCGACATGCGACAGACAAATATGAACTGATTGAAAAGCTCAAAGAAATGGATGAATGTGCCGTCGTAGTACTAGACTATACTCTTTTCGACTTTAATGACGTGGACAGTCTTCTTATCATTGGAGAACGGTTTCCCGAAGTGCACTGGTTGCTATTCAGCGATGATCTGACAGAATCTTTTCTGAAGAGCGTGGTATATAACAGTCGTAATATGAGTGTCGTCTTCAAAGATTCCTCACTTAAAGAAATTACAGAAGCGCTTGGTTATGCCGCGCGGGGTGAGAGATATATTTGCCAGCGAGTTACCGAAATATTACTCTCTGAACGACTGAAAGAGGAAGAAAAACCTTCAAAACTCACGCATACAGAGATAGAGATTGTGAGGGCTATCGCTCAGGGTAAAACGACCAAAGAGATAGCAGCGGAACGTTTCTCCAGTATTCACACAATCAACACACACCGTAAGAATATTTTTCGGAAGTTAGGTGTCAACACTGCCCATGAAGCAGTGAAGTCTGCTGTACGGTCAGGACTTATAGACACATCAGAATATTATATCTGATGTGTCTTTTATATTATACATTTTGCTGCCTGCAGGATGTCATCCAGAATATCTTCTTGATTTTCAAGTCCAATACTTAATCTTACAGTAGTGGATTTAACATCCATAACCTTCCGCTGCGCTTCGGTGAATGTGCCAAAAATAGTACTTGCCGGATGTATGGTCAGACTTTTATTGTCGAACAGATTGGTGGCTCGCCGAATCAGTTGCAGATGATCAATGAACTGATAACATTGTTCTTTGCTGTCTAAGTCTAGGGTAAGCATCGCTCCGGGAAGTACACCGAATTGTTTTATACTGAGAGCGTGAAAAGGATTACTCTCCAAACCTGTATAATTGATTTCCTTGATATGATCGGAATGTTCCAGTTGCTGTGCAAGCCACAAAGCTGATGAAGCCTGTCGGTGGTATCTGATATCCAATGTTTCAAGTCCCAAAGTTTCCATGTATGCCACTTGTGGAGTCATCAACGTGCCGAAATTGGGTATAATCTCTTGTTTAAGACGTGCCGTGAAAGCGAAACGTCCGCCGATGCGCTTGCTCTTCTCACGTAGAGACGGTGTAGGGGATTCCGACCAGTCGAAATGGCCGTAGTCGATGATGATACCTCCTAATCCTGTGGCACCTCCCGATATATATTTTGTACTTGACAAGACCTCTACGTCTACACCGAAATCCTTCGCATGGAAAGTTGTGAACGGTACGATGGTGGTGTCTGCGATAAGTGGTACATGATGCTTGTGAGCTATCTTCGATAATGCTTCAAGATCAGCCACTTCCATTTGAGGGTTCGTTATGATTTCAAGAAATATGGCACAAGTATGTTCATCGATGAGCGACTCCATGGAATCTGTATGAATAAGGTCGGCAGTACGTATCTCCACTCCTAACGCTCCAAGCGTGTGTGTCAGCAACGAGTATGTATTGCCGAAAAGATGTGAAGATATGATGATGTTGGTGCCGTTGGCAGCTATCGTAGTCATGACATTGCTGATAGCTGCCATACCTGTATTGAGCGCACTGACACTTATTGCATCAGTAAAGTGCTGGATGCGTTTCTCAAGATACTGGACTGTAGGATTGGATACACGCGAATAAGAATGTTCAGGACTGCGTCCGCAGAAGGCATCTTCCATCGCTTTGGCATTTGGAAATTCATAGGCTGCCGTGTAGTAGACAGGCATAGCGAGTGAACCGTAGGCATCTTTTTTATTAAACTTAGATGTCAGAATATCTGTTTCATAATGTTTCATTTCTCTATAAATTTATTGACGATGCAAAGGTATAAATATTATGGTACGGCAACAATACCAAAGGTTTGGTATTTAAAATACCCTCACAATGGGATTTTGCGGTAGCTGATTTATTCCGAACTTTGCACCAATGATTTTTAAATAAAAATAGACATGGCAAAAATTGTAGTAAATGGTGAAAATCAGTCGGTAGATTTGCCGCTGAGCCTGAAAGAACTGATAGAATTGAACAATGTGACGCAACCGGAAATGGTTTCCGTACAAATCAATGAGGAGTTTGCCGATCGTGACAAATGGGCTAAGATACAAATCAAGGAAGGTGATAAAATAGACTTCCTGTATTTTATGGGAGGTGGTGCACAATGATAGAACTCAGCGAAGAACAGATAGAACGCTACAGTCGCCATATTCTCCTGCAGGATGTGGGTGTGGAAGGTCAGGAGAAAATACTCAACGGTAAAGTCCTTGTGGTAGGAGCTGGCGGATTGGGAGCACCGGCCGCCTTGTATCTTGCGGCAGCAGGTGTAGGTACTGTTGGTATCGTGGATGCCGATGTAGTGGACCTTAGTAATCTGCAACGTCAGATAATCCATTTTACCCCGGATGTAGGCAAAGCAAAAGTAGAGAGTGCAAAGGAAAAAATGAAACTGATCAATCCTGGTGTGAATGTAGTGACCTATCATACATTTATGGATTCAACGAATGCTCTGGATATCATCAAGAATTATGATTTTGTGATAGATGGAACAGACAATTTTCCGGTGAAGTTTCTTATCAATGATGCCTGTGTCATGGCAGGTAAGGCATTTTCGCACGGAGGTATACTAAGGTTTAACGGACAGACCTTCACACATGTGCCCGGTAGCGCATGCTATCGATGTATGTTCAAAGAACCTCCACCAGCAGGCAGCGTTCCTACTTGTTCCCAGGCAGGAGTACTTGGTGCGATAGCAGGAATGTTAGGTACCATACAGGCAACTGAGGCTCTGAAATATCTTATAGGTGTGGGTGAATTGCTTACTGATCGTCTGCTGACGTTCGATGCGAAGACAATGAACTTCCGTACGATAAAAGTAAAGCGTAACAACCATTGTTCGATATGTGGAGACAGTCCGATAATCAAAGAACTGATAGACTATGAACAGGCCGCCTGCGATCTAAAAAGTCATAACAGATAAAAAATACAAGATGAGAATCAATGATGATGTAAAAGATGCGATTATCGCACAGGCACGGCGAGATGCTCCATTTGAATCCTGTGGCTATTTGTTGGGTAGAGATGGAACAGTCACTGAAAATTACTGGATGGAGAACATCGACCATAGTAGTGAACATTTCTCTTTCGCACCAAAGGAGCAGTTTGCTGCTATGAGATACGCACGAGAGAAAGGACTTTCGATATTGGCCAACTGGCACAGTCATCCCGCAAGTCCGTCAAGGCCTTCACAAGAAGACCTCCGACTTGCCAACGACCCTCATATTCGATATGCTATATTGTCATTGCTTGATGGCAATATTACACTCAATTCATTTAGGATAAAAGATGGGGAAGTAGTCGATAAAGAAATACATATCTAACTGTAGTGTTTTTATGTTGCTTTTTGCAGAAAGTTTACGAAAGAATTTCGTAAATACTCTGATAATTAGTATTGAAATTAATCAAATAAATATTTATACTAAAAAGCCTTAAAAGTACATTAAATGCCTGACGTAAAATTAACATCTATTTATTATCTAGTATAAAAACTGGTGATTTTTCTTAAAAATACCAAAGATTTGGTATTGTAGGGATGATTTAATCTCAGTAATTTTGCAAACAAATTATAAAACGATTTATGAGAAAATATTTAGAAGAGTATATATTTGTAATTATATTATTACTATATGTCTGTCCTGTGGAAGGCCAGAAAGAAATTACAAAAGATAGTTTGGCAGCAATAAAAAATGTACAGTTGCAAAACGTTGTCGTGAAGGCAAAAAAAAGTTCTGTTATTAAAACACACGGAGCGGAAAATGGCCAAATAATAACCGGAACGGAACTCCTTCGTGCAGCCTGCTGTAATCTTGGTGAAAGTTTTATTAGTAACCCATCAGTAGACGTAAGTTATTCAGATGCAGCAACAGGAGCAAAACAAATAAAACTATTGGGGTTGAGTGGAAAATATGTTCAAATGTTGAGTGAAAATATACCCAATTACCGTGGAGCCTCTGCACCATTTGCATTGGGATATATACCAGGACCTTGGATGCAGAGTATTCAAGTGTCTACTGGCGCATCCTCTGTCAAAAATGGTTATGAGTCCATAACTGGACAGATAAATGTTGAATTTAAAAAACCGCAAGCTCCAAAATACCTTGAAGCAAACATATATTACAATTCCATGAATAAAATAGAAGCCAATTTTGATGCGAATATACATCTAAACAAGCATCTTTCAACTGCTTTTTTAGGTCATTATGAGAACCAGATATCCTCACATGATAAAAATAATGACGGATTTATTGATGTGCCATGTGTCGAGCAATATGATTTTCAAAATCGGTGGGCCTGGATGGGAACACATTATGTTTTTCAAGGTTCTTTTAAGGCAACAAAAGAAAATCGTACAAGTGGTCAGGATGAAATGTATGCGATGAATAATTCAAATAAGGAACTTTATAAAATTGGGATTAAGACAGAACGTTACGAAGCATTTACAAAAAATGCTTTTATGTTTAACAAAGAGCATGGTTCAAATGTAGCATTGATACTTAGTGGCTCCTTCCATAATCAAGATTCGTATTATGGTCATAAATATTATGATGTAGATGAAAAGAATGCTTATACATCATTGATGTACGAATCAGAATATGGTAAGAGACATAAATTAAGTACTGGAATTAGTTTGAATTATGATAGGTTTGACCAATGGGAACTTTTAAATGAAAATTTACTGTCAACAGATAGACAAAAGGTGATAGAATCTGAAACGACTCCAGGAATATATGCGCAATATACATATAATTTAAATGATAAAGTAATTATTATGGCTGGTTTAAGAGCAGATCATAGCAGTGTCTTTGGTTACTTCGTTACACCCAGAACACATATAAAGATAGCCCCTTCTGATAATTTTAATATTAGATTATCCGCCGGAGAAGGCTATAGGACTAACCATGTAATGGCAGAGAATAATTTTCTTTTGGCTAGTGGTAGAACTATAATTATTGATCAGAATTTAAAACAAGACAAGGCTTGGAATTTTGGAATAAGTACCACTAACTATATTTATATTCTGAACAAACGCATGACTTTGAATTGCGAGTACTACTATACTAATTTCGTTAATCAGGTTATAACGGACGTTGATAGTGACCCTCATTCTGTCCACTTTACAAATTTGGAAGGTAGTTCCTATTCACATACATTTCAAGCTGATGTAACATATCCCTTTTTCCGAGGATTTACGATAACGGCGGCATATAGACTAACAGATGTCAAATGTACTTATGGTGGAGTTTTATTAGAGAAGCCGTTAACATCTAAATATAAAGAATTACTTACAGCATCCTATTCTACTCCTTTGGGATTGATGCAATTTGATGTTACTTTACAAATTAACGGTGGTGGAAGAATGCCTAGTCCTTATACTTTACGCGATGGCTCTCTTTCATGGAATAAAGAATATAAGAGTTTTGAACAATTAAGTGCACAGATAACTCGTTTCTTTCGATTTGGAAGCATATACATAGGAGGTGAAAATCTGACGAACTTCAAACAGAAAAATCCTATTATAAATGCAAATGACCCATGGAGCAAAGGATTTGATAGTACAATGGTATGGGGACCTTTAGAAGGATCCATGTTTTATATAGGTTTACGTTTAAATATTAATAAAATTTAGAAATTATGAAAAGAAAAATGATTTTGACAGCTATGATGCTGTTGTGTTGTGTGATGCTGTTATCGGCAAAAAACATTCAGTCTGTTATTTTTAAAACAGCACCAGAAATGCATTGTTCAAGTTGTGAAAACAGAATTAAATCTGGACTAAAATTTGAAAAGGGAGTCAAAGATATTGTGACAGATTTAACAAAGAAAACAATTACTGTTACTTATGATGCTGACAAAACATCACCAGAAAAGTTAATAGAAGCTTTTGATAAAATCAATTACACAGCATCAGTATTCAATGGGGATAAGAATTCGGATGTAATTCCAAAAGCAGATAGTTGCTGTGGAGGCGGCGGCTGTAAATGTGGGAGCAAATCTAAGGCAGATGATGAAAAAGCAGCAGAGTCGCAACAGAGTGAGAAGGAAGGATGTGCATGTTGCTCAAAAAAACAGGGGGAAAAGAAACCAATTAGATAAAGACTTTAAAGTCATAATCTTGTAGTGGAGAATGCCATTGGTTTTTTGATCAGTGGCATTTTTTTTATTTTATAACATATAGGTTTTAAAATTAAGGTGTATGAAAAAAATATTATTATATATTGTCTTTTTTGGGACGCCCATATTATCATTCGCTCAGAATGATAATATAGTAAAAGGAACAGTTTCGTCACAGGAGAATGGTGAACCTGTTCCGGGGGCAACAATAACCATCAAAGGAACAAATTGTCATTGTATTACAGATCAGAAAGGTTGCTTTACTATACAAGTTCCGAAGGGCGCAAATAAAGTTCAAGTCCGATTTTTAGGTATGAAAGATGAAGAATTGAACATCGTGCCCGGCATGAAAATTTATTTGCAGACAGATTCAAAACAAATTAATGATGTGGTTGTTGTCGCTTATGGAAGTGCGATGCGTAAGGATTTGACATCAAGTATTGGAAAAATAGCAGGAGAAAAGGTCCTTACGGTACCCATAACAAGTTTAGAACAGACACTACAAGGAAAAATACCTGGAGTTGAAGTCATGAGCGCAACAGGAGCTCCAGGGGGTGCTGTCATTGTAAATGTACGAGGGACCTCATCCATAACAGCTGGGAATAGTCCTTTGTATGTAGTTGATGGTTTACCTATTATATCGGATGATATGACTTTAAAAGGAGGATACCAAGGGAATGGGGCCAGTGGTATAGCAGACATTAACCCCAATGACGTGGAGAGTATCGAAGTTCTCAAAGATGCTTCAGCCGCTGCACTTTATGGTAGTAGGGCATCAAATGGTGTCGTACTTATTACAACAAAGAAGGGTTATGGTCACAAGCCAACTATAACGCTGAACTCATATATAGGTATCCAGGATTTTTGGAAAAAATTGAAATATCTTAATGCTTCTGATTATGTTAATGCAATGAATGAAGCAATTGACAATTATAATTCATCATATAATTTGACCGAAACACAAGCTGCCTTTAAAAAACATATATCACCAGTCGTAGACGGTGTGAATACAAATTGGGTAGACGAGATTACACGCAACGTAGCATTGCAAACAAGTCATCAATTGTCAATAGGTGGTTCCACTGATAGAGGAGCATACTATTTAAGTGGTGGATATTATTATCAACAAGGAATTCTTAAGAAAACTGATTATCGAAGGTTTAATTTAAGATCAAATGTCAGTTACCGACTTAATCGTAGGATAGATATATCAGCTAACATTGCATTAAGTTCATCGAATAATAATCGCTCAACAGGTGATAACAATATTTATTCTCCGTGGATTTGTGCTCAAAGTACTACTCCTGATCAGCCTATTTATGATGGAAATGGTAATTATTACACCACAAATGTGAACAATCCCGTACATCTAATAAATGAACAAGAGCAAAATAGTAAGCATTATCGTGGAATATTAAATTTTAAAACCAATGTAATAATTTTAAAAGATTTGACATATCATTTTAATTATGGTGGCGATTTCAATATTGAACATGATTTCGGCTATTTTCCAAAAAATTCAATTGAAGGAGCATCAAGTAAAGGCGAAAGTTCTGATTATAGAGGATTTACATATACCAACCTTTATGAGAACACCATTGATTACAAACATGATTTTGGACATTTGAAATTAAAAGCATTAGTTGGAACTAGTTACCAACATACTTCAATTGATGATGCAAGTGTTACAGGTATTAATTTTATATCAACGACTTTGAAGTATATAGCAGCCGCGGGAACGATAAGTGATGGATCTTCATCTTTAGAAGAAAACGCTTTATTGTCTTTCTTCGGACGTCTGAATCTGAATTATAAAGATAAATATTATTTTGAAGGTTCTTTAAGAAGTGATGCTTCATCAAAATTCAAAAGAGGGAAACGTGTCGGATATTTCCCAGCGACTTCATTTGGATGGAACATAAATAAGGAACATTTTTTTCCTGAGAATTCTGTCGTTAATGAATTAAAGTTAAGAGGAAGTATCGGCCTTACCGGTAATCAGGAAGGAATAGGAAATTACAACTATCAGCAGACATATAGTGCCAGTCAGATTAAATATAACAACCAGCCGGGTTTGGCTTTTACATATAGTAAAGCTAATAGTGAGCTTACGTGGGAAAAAACATTGCAATGGGGATTTGGCGTTGATTTCGGAATATTTAATAATCGTATTGAAGGAACTTTGGATTGGTATAAAAAGGATACCCATGATTTATTACTATCACATTCCATTAATTCTTTAAGTGGATATTCTTCTATGATTTCGAATGTAGGCAGCATTACAAACAGTGGTTGGGAATTTCAAATAACTTCGCACAATTGTACAAGGAATTTCTTATGGAACACAACTCTTAATATTACTTTTGAACATAATAAAGTGACAGGATTGAATAAAGATGCAAATGGAAATAATGAATCAGTTGATGTCGGGTATGTGAACCGTCTTCAAGTGGGAGAACCAATGGCTGCATTTTATCTTGTCAAGATGGCTGGAATATATCAGAGCAAAGAAGAAATTTTGTCACAACCACATGGACAGGAATTGTATGATGCAGGGATAAGACCTGGAGATGTAAAATATGAGGATCTAAATAAAGATGGAATAATTGATGATAACGACCGTCAATTTTGTGGTTCGCCGTTTCCTAAATTCTTTGGATCTATCATTAATGAGTTTAAATATAAAGGTTTCGATTTATCTTTTGGCCTTCAATTCTCATTTGGCTCAAAGTTGTATGCTTATTGGAAAAGTAGTAACAAAGTAGCCAACCTTGGAGGTTATAACAGTCAAATTCTGGAATCAGAATGGGAAAACAGATGGACAGATGGTAATCATAGTAACAGTACACCAAGAGCAGTAGCGTCAGGATATTCTTATAAAAATAATACATTGGAGAGTACGCGCTATTTGGAAAATAATGATTTTCTCCGTATAAGAAACTTAACAATAGGCTATACATTACCTGAGGGAATAACTGATAAACTAGAAATACAGAAAGTTAGGTTTTATGTGACAGCAGAAAATTTGTACACATTTACTAGCTATGATGGCTATGATCCCGAAGTCGCCATTTTCCCAAATCGTACAACATACCGTGGAACAGATGCTGGTAGCGTTCCGCAACTCAGGTCTTTCGTATTTGGGGTGAATGTAGGTTTTTAATAACAGATAAAATAATGAATTATGAATAATATATATAAAATAACAATTGGAATATTGACCTTTCTGCTGTCTGCCTGCTCACTTGATTTTGAACCTACTTCAGCAGTTTCAAGTAATAATCTGACGGAAGATGATTATTCATCCCTGCTAGTAGGTGTTTATGATGCAATGCAAATGCAGTTACCCTCCCAGATACAGGATATCTGTTCAGACAATATTAAGGCTAGAACATGGAGCAACCTTATACAAATGGATAATGACGCAGTAACTACGGATAATAGTTATAATAGCAGTTATTGGGATACCTATTATGGTAATATAGCTTTATGTAATAATCTGATTAATTTAATAAGTAATAAGGATGGGTCCAAATTCAGGGAAATAGAGGCCCAGGCACGTGTTGTGAGAGCGTTAAATTATTATCAGATTGTATCTTTATGGGGAGATGCTCCCTTGGTAAAAAGTGTATCAGATTCATTGTTACCTCGATCACCTGAAAACGATATTTGGGAGTTAATGAAGGAAGATGCTCAATATGCCATAAAATATGCGCCAGACTTCACTGATCCCAGTTATGTGAGTAAAGATGCCGGAAAGGCTTTGTTAGCACGTATTTTACTTATTGCCCCTGTTGGTGTTCAAGATAAGACTGAAGCTAAAGAGATCGCTGAAGGATTAATAGCCGAAGAAAAATTTACTCTTGCTGAAAATCCTGCGGATATTTGGCAAAATCATACAAGTGCTGAAATTATTCTTCAATGGATGAACGTTTCAGGTGATGGATATGCTCCGGGATGGTGGCTTCGTTCAAATATTGTAAATAATGTATCTAATCCAGGAATAGGTGACTATGGACGATACGAACTTCCCGTAGACACGGCTTTATATAATGCTTTTGAAAAAGGAGACAAAAGGAAAGCTGTCAGTGTAAGACATTTAAAAAATGCTACTAACGAGACTTATGATGTGATAAAATTCCCCCGTTATGACGGTGCTGATCCATTTCCTGTATTTCGAATTGCAGAACAATATCTGATTTCTGCGGAAGCTCAAGGATACCCAAAAGGCATAGGCCGTTTAAATGAACTTAGAGTGATTCGTGGTTTACCGGCACTCAAGGTGGGAACAGATATAGATGAGAATAATTTTGAAGATAAAATAATGGCAGAACGTCGAGTCGAATTTGTTTCCGAAGGTTTCAGATGGTACGATTTACGTCGTTGGTGGAATAGCGGTGAAGCTGGAAAACAGTCCGTATTAAATTTAAATTCTTATCAGGTCGGGGAAGTGGTAGGTAGTCGTTCGACGGCTAGTGAAACACTTAATATTGATACGGATGGTCATAATCTTCTATGGCCAATAAGTGCTACCACACGAGCCAATGATCCCAATTTAACACAAAATCCAGGTTATTAATTGTAATATGAATAGATTATTTTTTTTGTTATTTGAATTGTTACTTGCAGGGGCATCATTAAATGCCTCTGCTCAATATAGTAGTAATATTGTTAAGACACTCAACAATGAGACAAAAGCTGAAGTAAATGGACATTTTGTCAGCATGCGTTATGAAAAGAATAGACTTTTTCTACTTTTTCCTCATAATTATCTTGATAAACCTATATTGTTGTCATCTTGCATTTCCTCATCTTCTATGTATAAATGGCTTGAAGTAGGTACTCGAAATGTTGGTGCAATATATGCTAAGTTCAGTCGTGTGGGTTCTATGGTTTACTTGCAGCATATTCATACTGAGATGGTTGGTGAAAAAGAAAACAAGAATGCGATGAGTGCCTTGGCAGATAGTCATAGCACTGATTATATAGCCAGTTTTCGGATTATAGGAAATGCAAAAGATACATTAACAATCGATGTAACTGATTTATTTTTAGGAGATAAAGTCTTGCCGTCATTCCCAAAATGGTTCAATAAAGCGAAAACTACATTTCGTGAGGATTTGAGCTATATAGAAAATATGAAATCATTCGATGATAATTTCAGTGTGAAAGTACTTAGAACTTATGATTATTCAAATGCCGATGATAATTCGAGCGGTAAAATGTCTGCGGAAATAGTCCATACAGTATTGTTGTTGCCAGAGAAAAAAATGCGGCCACGACTTACGGATGACCGTATAGGAATTTTTTCAGAAAATAAGACGTCGTTTGATGTTAGTAAAAGTGACTTCTATCAACCTATATCATATTGTGATCGATGGAGAATCGAACCTTCCGACTGGACTGCATGGAAGAGAGGGGGAAATGTAAAGCCGTTGAAGCCAATTGTATATTACATAGACAATAAATTTCCTGAGAATTGGAAAGAGCCTATCCGAAAAGGAATCCTTCTTTGGAACAAAGCTTTTGAAGAAATTGGACTAAAAGATGTTATTGAAGTAAAAGATTATCCGATCAACGATTTGACTTTCGATCCAGATAATCTAAAATATAATTGTATAAGATATATTCCGACTGACAGAGGTGGGGCGCAAGGGCCGTCGTGGGTGGATCCGTCTACAGGGGAAATAATAAGTTCTTCAGTATATGTTTGGGCTACGGTCGTAGAATATACTAGTAAATTTTGTTTTGTGCAAACTGCTCAATATAATAAATCTATACGTTCTGGGAAACTGGTTGGTGAAGATTTAGATATTGGACTGCAAAATGTAATTGCCCATGAAATAGGCCATACTTTGGGGTTAGCTCATAATATGTGTGGATCTGCGGCGTACCCTATAGATTCTCTTCTTAATAACAATTTTGTTTGGACTCATGGCTTGACTGCGTCAACAATGGATTATATATATTATGATTATATTGTACCACCCGAGACTATCAATTTTCATCCTTCTAGTGTAGCATTAGGTCCTTACGATAAATTGGCAATAAAATATATTTATGAACCCACTGATCAGTCTCTTGAAATTGATGAAGATGCTTTAGAAGCAAAAACATGGGTGGACAAACATGCAGGAGATGTGAAATACAGATACAGTGAACAACAATGGCAGAATCCAATTGATCCGTCAAACATTATATATGATATAGGAGATGATGCTATAAAAGCCAGTACAATGGGGATAAAGAATTTAAAATATGTTCTTTCTCATATCAATGAGTGGTTAGCTGGTAGTTCCAATAATTATGTGCGTCAAAAGATGTATGAGGAACTTCTTAATCAATATCAAAGAATGATTACTAATGTTCTTTACAACATAGGTGGATTACGATTAAGTCATCATCATACGGGAACACCTGGGATAGCGCATGAACCGATTAAAAGCAACATTCAAGAGAATTCTTTAAAGTTTGTTGCAAATGAAATCTTTCATTCCTCATGGATAGATAATCATGAGGTAACATCCGATTTCCCATATAAAGAAGATGCATCCATTGATATAATAGAAAAGATAGCTGAAGCCCTGATAGATCGTATAGATAATGTGAGGAAATGTGTTCAGTTATCAAGAGAGAACGCATATACAGAGAAAAAATATAATGAAGATTTGTACAATTTATTTTTTAAGAAACCCTCATTCGAGGAAGTTCCTTCGATTACAGCAGATAAATTCCAATGTGTTTTGGTTAATAACATATTTAATAAAAACAAAGCTGAGTCATTTGTTGTATTATTAGAAAAATTGAGTAGGAACAAATTTATATCTACAAATATAAAGAGAATGCTAAAAAAGAATTGGTCAAAATTATAACAGGTAATGTGCTCATAACTTCTTACGAAATGAGTTAAAATAAAGGTGTAAAAACGACTAAAAGGGGCTTATTGGTATGCTAAAAACTGTTTAACTTTGCAAATTAAACTACAGTCAAAAAACGGAACCGGTCTGAACGATGATCTCTCAGAGAAGTAATTCCATAACGATATCACAACGTTTATATTTTGAAGTCTGATTAAATGCTTCAAAAAAGCCATTCTTTTGATACAATGCTATCGATGCTTCCAGCGTTGTGTTTCCTTCCAGATATATATGATGGATATTGTGTTTTACAGAATAGATGATCAGAGCGTTGCATAGAAGATTTCCTATGCCACGACCTTGCGAAGAGGGTGCAACAGCCATCTTCGCAAGTTCGTAATCATTTAGTTTGGTATGATAAACCAGTGCGCAGCAACCCACAACGATTCCAGCTTCATCTATGGCAAAGAAGATTTGACCGCCGGAATCGATAATATTTTTCTGTGGATTGCCAAGCATGATGATATCGGTTGGCTCAATATCAAAATAATATTGAATCCATGCTTTATTAAGCCTTGCGAAATCATCGGCATATTCTGGTTTATATAATTCTATTTTTATGTTTGAAATGTGATTCAATGCCTTTGGGATAAGATTTTCTTTACTGCGACGACGAGCCTGTCTATTTCGTCTTTTGTATTATAGAACGCAAAAGTGGGACGAACACTCATTTCGTAGCCTAAAGCACGCAAGGCCGGTTGGGCACAATGATGTCCTGCCCTGACGGCGATGCCTTCTTTGTCTAACAATTGTCCGACTTCGGGTGTAGGAACACCGTCTAACACGAACGAAACTACACTGACTCTGTGACGGGGATTGCCAATCAGCGTCAGTCCCTCTATATTGCCGAGTTGTTCGCGGGCATATTCTGTCAATTCATGTTCGTGACGTTCGATGTTCGTTATGCCTATCTTACTGACGTAATCCAGTGCGGCACCAAGGCCTATAGCATCTGCTACATTCGGTGTCCCCGCTTCAAATCGCGCTGGAGGTTCGTTAAATTTAGTCTCTTCTATGGTTACATCTTTGATCATATTTCCTCCACCTTGCCAAGGAGGTAGAATATCTAGAATTTCCTTACGTCCATATACGACACCGATACCGGTAGGACCATATATTTTATGTCCTGAGAAAACGTAGAAGTCGGCATCCAGTTCCTGAACGTCTATCTTCGTGTGAGCTATACTTTGAGCACCATCGATCAGTACAGGGACGTGATATCGGTGAGCAGTCTGAATGATATGCCGAATATCATTGATAGTTCCGAAAGTGTTGTTGACGTGGCCGACAGAGACAAATCGTGTATTTGTGTTGATCATTTTATCATATTCCTCCAATATCAGATCTCCATCTTTGTTTACAGGAATAGCCTGCAACTGTGCCCCCCGTTCTTTGGCAATCTGTTGCCAAGGTACGATATTGGCATGATGGTCGAGCGTGGAAACAATAACGTTGTCACCCGGATTAAGGAATCTGCGCCCGAAAGTCTGTGCTACTAGATTGATACCTTCTGTGGTGCCGCGAACGAAGATAATCTCATCTGCTGAAGAGGCGTTGATGAATTTACGTACTGTTTCTCTTGCTCCTTCGTATTGGTCTGTGGAACGTGCGGCAAGTGTGTGTGCTCCGCGGTGTATATTACTGTTATCATGCTCATAAAAATGACTTAGTGCATCAATGACTTGACGTGGCTTCTGTGTTGTCGCGCCATTGTCAAACCATACCAAATCGTGTCCGTTCACTTTCTGGGAAAGTACTGGGAAGTCTTTTCTAATTTGTGCTGTGTTGAGCGTATCCGTTTCTTCATAAGAGAGGTTCCTTACTTTTTCCGTTTCAGGTATGTCTATACCGAAATCTTTGCCTGAATTCCAGTTCGTTTTTGTTGCCAGTATTGTGTCCGTATCGTCAGGTACTTGTTGCTGATCATTCGAAGCACTTGAATAATCAACAGAGGGGAAACCGCTTCCACCGTTGATTAAATCAAGGAAACCTTTTTCCAAATCGGAGAGGTTGAGCTCGTCTATTCCGTCTGGAACGAGCGGCTTTACCTCTTCTCTGATTTCTTCGGGACAGAATTTTGCCGCAATCTGCCGCAATCTGCCGATGTCGCCAAGTTCTGTCCCTATTAATGTATTATCACTTTGTGATGGTATCATAAGCTTGATGGTTTATTTCTTGTTTCGTTGCAGGTAATCATGGTAACTGCCCACCTCGACATTCTCCAATACGGCTATGGCATCGTCGGTGAGTGATGCCAGACTGAAATATTTAGTAAGCAGGTATGAGGCTACACCGAATTTGTCCAGTCCCATTAGACGGGCAGAAAGTGAAGGCGCTATTTCGCCAGGAATACCTGCCTGATGCAAACCTACGACACCCTGTGACTTTTCTCCTACACGTACCAGTATGATATTGGTAGTGCCTACACCACGATTTGTAAGATATTGGCCTTGTATTTCAACTTTGTCGCTTGGGATGAGTGGCACACCGCGCCACAATATCACTCTTGTCCCGAACAAATCTGTTGTTACCGGCGGAACGCCCCTCCATGTGCATTCCCTTTCAAATGCAGCGATGGCACGTGGATGGGCAATAAAGAAGGCTGGCTCTTTCCAGACGAGAGATAACAGTTCATCCAGATCATCCGGTGTAGGCGCTCCGTAACGTGTGGAAATCCTATACCCAGGGTCTACACTTGCCAATAATCCAAACTTTTTATTGTTGATCAGTTCCCATTCCTGACGTTCTTTAATACTCTCTATACTCAGGCGGAGTTGTTGCTCAAGTTGGTTAAACGGATTGTTATACAGATCGCTAACGCGGGTGTGAACTCTCACTACAGTTTGAAGTGTATTCAGCGAATATTCCCGGGGTTGTTCTTCATAGTCGATGTAAGTTTCCGGAATAATATTGTCTTCTTCATGTCCGCTTACAAGGTCTATGTGGCGTTCACCATGTATATTGACGGTCGCTTTCAGTCGTAGATGTTCATCTACAGCATTCTGAAACTGTTCTCTGAAATCGTGTACATCTTTGATGATAGGTTCCAGTTCACTGCTTTGAAGTGTAAAAAAGATACTGTTGGTAACGGCACGTACTGTCACCGATGACAGATTATCAGTAAGTAAGTCGGCTTCTCCGAAATATTCTCCTTCACTCAACAAGGCTACACGGAGTTCTTCACCATGTACACCTTTGCTGATCACTTCAGCCTGACCACTGACCACGATGAAAAACTTCTGTGGATCCTTGCCTTCACGGATTAGATAATTGCCAAGTTCCACTTCTTCACTGATGAACCGTTTTGCTATACGCCTTACGATGTCTTCATCTATATGTGAAAATACAGGTATACCCCGTAGACTTTCAGCACTGAAACTTGGTACACCGTCAAGATATTCCACGTTAATACGGTCGGCCTTTTTCAGTTCCACTTTTGTACGGTTAACCCTGTATGTTCCACTTTCTACCTGCGTCCACGGCAGCAGCTTTAGAAGCAACCTCGGAGTTATAGACCCCATTTGCGGGGCGGTCTTTGTCGTATTCGCTAATTTGCGGGCTGTGGCTGTTGTCACGCTGCGCTGTAAATTGTTTTCTGCCATTTTCTTTTTTTATTTTAATTGTTAATATTTTATTTTCTTCTTTTTTGTTATATTCCTAATCCATCTGTAAACGGTGTGGATATATATTTGCCTTGGGTCAGTTTTGAGTAGGGTGGCAAACTGTTTGTGAGCCATACGTTACCACCGATGACCGAATCGTGTCCTATGGTGACTCTGCCCAGGATTGTGGAATTAGAATAGACGGTGACATTGTCTTCCAAGACAGGATGCCTAGGGATGTTGGTAGGTTTTCCGTTTATACCTAGTTTGAAACTTTTCGCTCCCAATGTCACACCCTGATATAGCGTAACATGATTGCCGATGATACATGTTTCGCCGATGACGATTCCTGTGCCATGGTCTATGCTGAAATATTCACCGATCTGTGCGCCGGGATGGATGTCGATACCCGTAGCGGAGTGTGCCATTTCCGTAATGATTCGAGGAATAATGGGAATGCCCATGCGCAGCAATTCTCGAGCGATTCGGTAGTGCACCATTGCTTGTACTACAGGATAACAGAATATCACCTCGCCTGGATTGCTGACGGCCGGATCGTTATTAAATATGGCTTCGACATCCGTGTATAACAGTCGTTTAATTTCCGGCACACTGTCTATAAACTGTTCTGCGAGTAGTGCTGACTTCTTGAGCACATTATCTTCTTCAGCCTTGTTGCAAAAGATGAATCCGCATGCAATCTGTTTTTTCAGTAAAGAGTGAAGTGTTTCCACATTTACACCGATATAATAGGAGCGAACCCGTTCGCCCACTTGTTCATTCTCGAAGAATCCTGGGAAAACAATGGCCTTGACCAATTCCACAATCTTTCTGAGTGAATCAATCGAAGGTAACGGTGCATCATGATGTGGGATGATCCGCTTCTCCTCAGGAGTCACTTCTGATAGAATCTTCACGTTCTCCAGAATGCTGTGATGTATATTATCTCCCATAGCCAACGTTATTTTTTTATTGTTACACGATAAGTGGTTGCCTCTACATGCTCTACAGCGAGCACTTGGAATCCCTGCTCACTGGCGCTTTTTGGTACATTCTCCAAAGGTTCACCTTCACTTAGTAAAACCTCCAAGATATCACCTTCTTCAATTTGTGCCAATTTCAATTTCGTGCGTACGAAAGTCATCGGACAATGTTCCTTGGTTATATCTAATGTATATTTCATATAAATAGAGTCCTCCCTCCCTCAGATATGTTTAAGAATGTTGCCACGCCCAATACATCTTTGATCTCATGAATAAAATCATCTTTTTCCAATCCTAGTATATGCATAGCCATTTCGCATACGTAAAAATTGATACCCAAAGCTTTAGCAGCCTCTATCAACTCTTCGAGAGTAGCTACATTATTTTTACGCATAAGATGGCGGAATATCTTTCCACTCAGTCCGAAAAAATTGAGACGGCTTACAGGTGCCACTTTGGTTCCTCCCATAAACAGTCCGAATAGTTTGGGAAGGAAACCTCTGCCTACAGGCGAATGTCCTTGTTCCTTTTTCACTGCATCTAATCCCCAAAACGTGAAAAAGATGTTTACTTCGTATCCTACAGCTGCAGCCCCTGTTCCTAATGTGAACGCGGCCGTCAATTTATCAAAATCACCACTGAATGCAATGATAGATAGTTTCTTTTTTTTCTTCGTTTCCGATAAATCATTTATTGCCATACTCTGTTGATTATGTCTTATTACCTATTAAATAAAAATGTTGATAGATAGCGTTCACCTGTATCAGGAAGTAGCGTTACAATAAGTTTCCCTCTATTTTCAGGACGTTTTGCCAATAGGATCGCTGCATAAAGAGCTGCACCTGACGAGATGCCAGTAAGAACGCCTTCTTTCTGAGCCAAATTTCTGCTTTCCCTGAACGCATCTTCGTCCTTCACCTTGATTATTTCATCGTATATGTTTGTGTCAAGCACTTCGGGTATAAAACCGGAACCGATACCTTGCAGTTTATGAGGGCCAGCTTTACCACCAGATAAAACCGCAGAGGAATATGGCTCAACGCCCACTACACGAACATCCGGATTAAGCCTTTTAAGAGCATCTCCCACACCTGTTATTGTACCTCCTGTACCTATTCCTGCTACAAAAATATCAACTTTCCCGTCTGTGTCGTTCCATATCTCACGTCCTGTCGTCTTACGATGAATGGCTGAATTGACAGGATTCTTAAATTGTTGTGGGAAATAAAAGTTGTTTTTATACTTGGTAGCTATTTCTGTAGCTTTTCTGATAGCTCCGCCCATCCCTTCGTATGCAGGAGTGAGAACCACTTCGGCGCCCAAGGCTCGTAACAGACTTCTGCGTTCTATACTCATAGAGTCAGGCATAGTCAATATGAGGTGGTAACCCCGTATAGCTGCTACAATAGCCAGACCTATTCCTGTGTTTCCGCTAGTAGGCTCTATAATGACAGTCTTGTCATCAATAAGCCCCTTTTCTTCTGCGTTAGCAATCATGGCAAACCCAACGCGGTCTTTGACACTTCGTCCAGGATTGAATGTTTCCAACTTTGCCACAATGGTGGCTTTCAGATTGTTATCTTTCTCAATACGTTGCAATTCCAACAATGGGGTGTTGCCGATGAGATCTAATAAATTATGTGCTATCTGTGCCATAAATAATTATTTAAATTATTCTGCAAAGTTAGCGCATTCTTTTAAGTGGGACAATCGCAACAGTTTGGCATTTATTGTCCCACGAATATGGTATTTTTTGTGTTCAGTTCTTTATCTTTCTCAAATAATCCGACGGTGTATCACCGAATTCTTCTTTGAAGCATTTTATTCTTTTTACTTGGTATCCAGCGTGCCGCTAAAACTGATAAATTCCCTTTCATTGGAAATGACACTGATGGTGGTGCTGGCATTATCGAACACATCGATATCATATTGATAAGTATCCTCATCGCTACTGACGGTGATATGGATACGGGTACGATTCTTCTTCGGATATGAAATAGTGCAATCCTTGATTTTAGCAGAGAAATTCAGAGCCTTACCACCACCGTAAGGCACACGGAAGGCTCTGCCGTAATAGGGCAGGTAAGAAATGAGACTGTCGCCCGCAAGGCGTAAAGAATAGTTGCTTGTCAGGTTGATAGCGGCGTGCGACATAGGATAAGCCATATTCACATTGATCGTAAAAGTTTTATGGTCAATGGAATCTTTTACCTTGGTTGCCAACATTTCGCGCTTTTCGGTCTTACTCGGTTTCTTCTTGCCTTGCGCGGCAATAGAAAGTACCGAACATGCAAGGATAGCAACCAGTGAGATGCATATAAACTTTTTCATATATCCTCCGTTTTTAGATGAATCAAGTCAATCTTCAGCCTGCTCGCATTCCATATTTTTACATCCTTTACACGGAACCCACATCCAGAACGTGGAACCTTTGCCTAGTTCAGAATCTACGCCTACCTTCCCACCGAACATGTTGGCGATATCCTTGCAGATAGACAGTCCAAGACCGGTTCCTTGTACGAATGAACCCAGCTTTTCAAATCTGTCGAAAACGAGGTCTTTCTTATCTTTAGGAAGTCCCATACCGGTATCTTCCACAAAGATGCGGAGTCCTTTGTTGTGACATCCATATCCCATGCGTATATGTCCTTCTTTGGTATATTTTATGGCGTTGGTCATAAAGTTGGTGAGCACCTGGTTGAATCTTACACGGTCAGTATTCATGATGCATTTTGATTCTTTCTGTTCGTAGATTAGTTCTACCTTGGAACCTTCCAACTGCCGACGGAACACCTCGTACATTTCCGAAAACAGCTCGCCTATGTCTACCTTTTCTATTTTCACAGCCATCGTTCCCGACTCTATCTTGGAAAGATCCAACACATCGTCTATGATTTTAAGCAGTCGCTCGTTGTTCTGTCTGATATATCCGATAAACTTCTTTTTCTCCTCTTCGTCATCGGTGTACTGTAAAAGGTCTGAAAATCCTACTATCGAATTGAGTGGCGTGCGTATCTCATGACTTACGTTGGCGAGGAATGCAGATTTCAGTCGGTCGGCTTTCTGCGCCTCTTCCTTCTCATGCTCCAGTTGAGTCTGTATATCCATGAGTCGTGTAATATTAATACTCAGACCGATATAGTATTCTATCTTGCCTTCTTTATTGCGGAAAGGCGTTCCTTCCATCGTATAACAGGCTGGTCGGTAATCCACATAGAACTTGTCAAACTGGATCTGTGTGCTGAAAGTGCCTGCCTCACGGTTATCCATCGCGATAAAGGTATCCATAAACTTATGTTTGTCTTTCTCGGAAACAAACTGCAGCATATCTTTCCATTTCATATTATCCGGTATGATCAGATTATCATCCATGGATGAGCGTGTGTGGGTGTCAGGATCGTATTTCCAAGTCAGGATACCGCTCGATTTCAAAACATATCTCATCCTGAAAGCATATTCTTCCACCTGTTTCCTAAGTGTTTCTCGCTCCGTCATGTCATTGTTGTTTACAATGATGCATATCAGATGTTTGTCGGCATCGTAAACGGGCGTAATATATGTCTCAATATAGTGCTCTCCATGTTTTTTTCTGAGTCCGAAACTTTGTATATTTGTATACAAGTCAAAATTATCATGAATGATAAAATGTGATTTCCGCAAATCGTTTTTATCAATAAGTCCTTTCATTTGAGGATATTCGAAGAGGTTAGGACGTGAATCAATCAATGCCTGTTTGTCTGTCACGCCGAAAATCTCGCATGCCGCATCGTTAATGTTCACCAGATAACCGTTTGCATCGAAATACTGTGTACCCACGGAAGTGTTACTGAACATGATTTCATGGTCTTTCAGCAGTTCTTCTATCTTGTGTTCGCGCATCATGTTGACAGTCACGTCCTTATGCGTGCCTATCACCTTCACCACTTCACCTTTTTCGTTATGTAGCGGATGCAGTTCCTTTTCTATATATCTCCAGTTGTTGGTATGAGTGTCATCCTTGCGCATACATATCGGTTTCTCTGTATGTTTCCCATTGATGGCCGCCGTCATTGCGTCACGGAACAGTTTCACATCATCAGGATGCATCAATTTCAGTTCTCCCTCATACGACCGTCCTTCATCGGGGAAGTAATCGCAGAAGATATTATAGAAACGTCCCTCCGCTATATTAAATTCCCATATACCGATATTCCCTGCATGCAGAGACATGGCCAGACTGCGCTGGTTGCGTTCCAACTGCTGTTTGGCTTTTTTTACCTTGTATCTCAGCAGGATGGAGAATATTATAAAAATAGCACAGACGATTACAGAGACAGTGACACCTATATATATGACTTTCAGGTATTTCTGTGATTTATCCTTGCTAAACCATTTTGCATGCAATTTGTCGTATGAACCGTCTTTCTTCATATCATAAATGATAAAGTCGGCTTTGGTGACGAGTGTATCGTTTTCACCTGATAGACAAAACTTCTCAGGTGGCAGACCTAAGTCGGAACTACTCAGGTCCTCGTTGTGTTCAGCTATATATCGGGCTATTTCAAGATTGCAGACTATTGCATCACATTTGCGACTGTTTAATAATCTCGAAGCTACTTTCAGGTCGCCCACTGGTATTACCTTTACGGGTATTTGAAGAGAACGTATCATTTTTTCAGCAAATGAGTGTCGTTCCACGGCCACAATCTTGTTCTTCAATTTTTTGAATGAAAGCACAGGCTCTTCTTCATTACGGTATACCACACCCTTAAAGGCATAGTTGTATATAGTTCCGTAATGTAAAAATTTCGCTCTTTCCGGTGTATAGGTCATCTCCAGTATCAGGTCAGCTTTTTTTGTTTTGGCTGCTGCCAAGAGTCCCTCACGGGTCGTCATCTTGATGGTGTACCTTTTATGCATACGTCGCATGACCTCTTTGATCAGGTCTACGCAAAACCCTTGTGGGTTCCCGTTCTCGTCAAGAAACTCACACGGAGGATAATATTTGTTACCATAGATATGAATCACATCAGACACACTATCTGTTCCATTCCTTTTCGCGCTCACTTTCAATGAGATAAGAAGGAATGCAACAGTTATAGCCAAAAATAAATCTGTTCTCCTCATAATATTCGAAGATTATTTCGGTATTTGGTGCAAATATATATAAAAAAATCCTTTGATTGTTCTGTAAATCAAATTTTTTTGTTAAATAATTTTCTGTGGAACTTTTTGATATACCCGATTAGGTATAATAAATTGTAAACGATGCGTTCCGCTAAATCGAATTTTTACACTGTCTTTAAATAAGATAGGCTACATCTGGAAATACAAATATGCAAAATACAAAGAATATTGGAACTAGTGTACCAATAAAAGATGCCACCACCAACATGGATTTTGAGAATGTAGTGAAAAGGATATTGATAACACCCGTTGCCTGTCTATGACCGAATAAAAGTGAAAGAGGGGCTTGGACCTACGCTCTTAAAAATAAAAATAAGAAAAATAAACGTCATTACGTCGCAGCACAGCATAAATACCTAATAACAAGGATGATAACACTTTGCAATACCTGAAATAACAATGCGGAACGCTACACATTCGTCACAAATTTAGGCCTAAAAGTGTTGCAAAAGCGGTGGGATTGAAGACCATTTACGGTGGGATTGAACAACTTTTAGGCCTAATTTTTTTGTCAAAGCGGTGCTTTCAGTGATCAAAAACAGTACTTTTGGAGCTTAAACCATCAAAAGGTATATAGAAATACAAATATTCATTTACCGCAAGAGAACAAAAAGAATGATGTTATGGTAGCGTATTGCAAGGTATGTATCGGGGTGAGAGTCTTATAGACAAAGGATTAGCGGTGTTATGATGTTTTTCTTTCTCTTTTTCTCTTTGGCAAGAGGGGCCATTTACTCGCTGCTGTTTGATAACGAGCGGAAGGGAGAGAAGGTGTATTGGTGGGATGAAAAGGGGAATACTAGTCAAAAGATATTTTTTTCCATATTCCGGGTTATGAAAATCCATATTCATTCGTTATATAGATGACGACAACAGAAAAAGTATGCACAACAAAGAAAAATTTGAAGAGCTGTTCAGAAACAATTATGAGTCGATGCTCAGGTTGGCGATGCTCATGCTCAAAGACGACGAAGAGGCAAAGGACGTGGTGGGCGACATCTTCGCAGCCCTGTGGGATGGGGCCATCCACACGGATGTGGACAGACCTGAGGGTTATCTGGCGAGATGCGTGCGTAACCGTTGTCTTGACCTGTTGGGACATCGGAAGGTGAAAGAGCGGGTAGGCAGGTTGCTGATGCTGGACACTTCGACCGTGGTGATTACTGAAAAGTACGAACAGGAAGAACTGGCGAGGCTGAGAATGATAATCGACACACTCTTGACCGAGAAAGACCGACAAGTGCTGCGGATGAAATATGAGCGTAAGATGAAGTACAGGGAGATAGCCGACGAACTGCAAATCAGTCAGGTGGCTGTGTTCAAACATTTGTCGCAGGCTTTGAAAACATTAAAATCGAATTTCAAATAAACAGAATGAATATGGAAACGAATGAAAAGATTGAGCATCTGCTTGATATGACAGAGCATCCGGAACATTATACAGAAGAGGAAATGCAGCAGCTGTTGCAGGACGAGGAATGCCGCGAGTATTATGAGTTGATGGTGAAAACCGACAACGCACTTACCCCCATCCCCGGCACGGATGTGGAGGGCGCATTGCAGGAATTTGAGTCCAAACATGTCCGCCGCATCTCATGGAGGAAGATAGCTGCCGTATTCATCGGCATACTGATGATATCGGGCATTACTTATGCCGCTATATCTCTGACGAACAGTTCTCCTGCTGTCCGGTCTGAACAACAGAAGAAAGTGGAACAGACCACCGTAAAGGGCGGTACGGATGATGTCCGCAATGTGCAGCAGACGGATACCACATCAGAGAAAGCATTCGACAATGTGGAATTACAGACGATATTGAATGATATATCTTCTTATTATCAGTTGGATGTGGTCTATCATTCCGATCGGTCAAGGCATCTGCGCCTGCATTTCCGCTGGGACAAGAATGCTGATGCGGGTACAGCCGTGGAGTCACTGAACCATTTCGAGAATGTGAACATCACACTGACAGACCATAAAATAGACGTGGAATGAAAAAGAATATACTCTTGTTGATGGCGTTCCTGATAGCTGTGATGGCAGACGCCCAACGAATTACGCACGATTTCAGAAGTATATCCATGTCGAAAGCGCTCAAAACCATTGAGGCTTCCACAGATAAATATACGGTGAATTTCATCTATAACGAGCTGGAAGACTTCACGGTCACGGCTCATGTGGAGAAAAAGAGTGTGCCCGACGCCATCAAAGAGATCATAGGCTTCTATCCCATCAGAATGACCGTTGACGGTGACAATGTCTTCGTGGAATGTGTACAGAAGGAGGACCGTAAGATGATAGGCGAGATTGTGGACAAGGAAGGACAGCCGGTCATGTTTGCCAACGTATCGTTGTTGTCGCTCAGTGATTCATCCTTTATCAATGGTGGAGTGAGCAACGAGGCGGGACAATTCGTCATCCCATGCAGTGCTAAGCGTGTACTGCTCAAAACCACCTGCGTGGGATACAAGACGATATGGCGTGCGATGGATGTAGGTAAGGTGGGAAAGATCACCATGACAGACGATATGCAGATGCTCAAGGGTGTGACGGTGAAAGGCGTGCGCCCCGCTACACGACTCACCAATGAGGGTTTTACCACCCAGGTAAGCGGTACCATCCTCGCCGATGTGGGAGACGCTCAGGATGTGTTGAAGGAGATACCACGCGTACATGAGAGTGATGGCGCATATACGGTATTCGGCAAGGGCGCGCCCATCATCTATATCAACGGGAAGAAGGTGACAGACAATACGGACCTGAAACGTATCACCTCACGCGAGGTAAAGAGTGTGGATGTGATCACCAGTCCCGGTGCCCAATATGATGCCGAGGCGCGCTCGGTGATACGTATCAAGACCATACGTCAACAGGGCAACGGACTTAGCGGCAATATCATGACATCAGGGAAATTGGCTAAGATGAGTTCTTTCAATCAACTGGTGGTGCTCAACTGGCGGCATAACGGACTGGACCTGTTCGGCACATTCAATGTGAGGAGCGACGGATGGTGGATGGACCAGACGGCGACGAGTCAGAAATACTTTCCCGTGAACAGGGTGGATATGACACAGACTGCCAATATGCGGTGGCGCAGCAATACCATAGCGGGCAAGTGGGGATTCAATGACCAGTGGAATGACAACAATTCGTTTGGCGTGACCTATTCTGTGGACAAGGCACTGCCGTCTTCGAGCATATACGCTCATCAGTATTATACAGTCTATACCAACGGAACTTACACGGGTGCCGTGGATTATGATGATGACGAGAGTGCTTCGTCTACAGGGCCTGATCATGAACTGGATGCTTATTACTCAGGGAAACTGGGCAAATGGACGGTGGATATCAACGGTACACTTGACTGGAGAAAGACTGTAACCTCGCAGGACGCCACGGAACAGAGCGAAGAGTTCGACAGCAGGACCATCAAGGCGGTCAACACCCGTCATAACAGGATGGCGGCGGTCAAGTTGGTTGCTTCCTATCCGATAAGCGACCAGATCCATGTGAACGCAGGCACGGAGTATACCAGCACCCACAGCCAGTCGGTCTATGTGAATCAGCAGAACTTTATCACTTCATCTGATGACGACATCAAAGAACGCAATATCGCTGCCTTTGTGGCCGCTGATGTTCAGGTGGGGAAATACAAAATAGATGGCGGATTGAGATACGAACATGTGAAGTCGGACTATTATTCATATAGCGTATTTCAGGATGATGCCAGTCGCAACTATTCCAATCTGTTCCCCAATCTCAGCATCTTGTATGCGAATAAAGGTTGGAATATGAGTCTGAACTTTTCTGAAAAGACCCAACGACCGAGTTATTATCAGTTGTCCGGATTTATCAGATATGACGACAGATATACTTGCGAAGGAGGTAATCCGTTGCTCCAACCCTCGAAGATATATAATGTAGAATGGAACTTGCAGTACCAGTGGTTCACTTTATCGGCCGACTATACGTATCATAAGAATCAAATCATGTACGTATCTTCCATCTATCAGAATTCAGATATCGTCCTTGCCAATTATAGCAACATCGACCATCGGCAGGAGTTTAACTTCTCCGCCACGGCATCGCCTGTCTTCGGCATCTGGCATCCACAGATAGAACTCGACTTTCGCAAACAGTTGCTTGATACCGCCCCACACGGGATTGACGTGACTCTTCAAAAACCGCAATGGGACATTGATATGAAGAATACTTTCGTATTCAGGCATCAGTGGGTATTGGAGTGCGAATACGAATACAGTACCTCTTATGATGACTGTTTTGACCGTTGGGGGAAATATTCCGAACTGGATTTCAACCTGACAAAGTCGTTCCTGAACAGACAGCTGACGGTCCGTCTTGGAGTAATAGACATTCTGAATACAAATAAAAGTAGAGATTTCGACCATTACAGCGCCTGTTATAATTTCCAGAAATATACAAGACCTAACGATAGAGGTGTTCGACTCACTGTCTCCTACAACTTTAATCCTACACGCAGCAAATATAAAGGTACGGGAGCAGGTAATGAGGAGAAAAAGAGGTTATGAACAAATCAAGGAACACGTAACCTCTGTGTTAAAATAGCGTTTAAAGGTAGACAGTATGTACCATTTATTGGATTTTAATCGCTCGTTATTGATAGACATATACAAAAACAAAAAAGGTCTGAAAGAATAAATCTTTTAGACCTTTTTGCGCTTCAAGATGGGCTTGAACCAACGACCCCCTGATTAACAGTCAGGTGCTCTAACCAACTGAGCTATTGAAGCAATAAAAGCGAAACCATTGCTGATTTGCGAGTGCAAAAGTACAGCGTTTTTTTTATTCCACCAAACTTTTTATAGAAAAAATTTAATTTTAATACCAAAATACAAAGTTTTTTGCTAAAAAAGGGTGGATTCAAGGTTTAAACTTGTACTTTTGCATCCATATTTAATATAAACGATATGAAAAGAATATTCGTTCCGTTGCTGCTGTTGCTCCTCACGGCGACGGCATCTACTGCACAGGATGCCAAAAGGCATAACTTTGAGGTAACTAAGAATCTTGATGTGTTCAACACCATCTATAAGAATCTGGATCTTATGTATGTGGATACACTCAACGCCCAGGAGGTGATAGGCAATGGTATCAATGCCATGCTTAAAAGTCTTGACCCGTATACGGTCTATTATCCTGAAAGTGATGTGAAGGACTTGAAAATGATGATTACCGGTTCTTATGCCGGTATCGGTGCACTGGTACGTTATCATCAGAAATTGAAACGCGTAGTGATAGACGAACCTTACGAGAATACCCCTGCCGCACAGGCCGGACTCAAAAAGGGTGATATCATTCTGGCTATAGATGATACGTCTATGGTCAAGAAAAGCGTATCGGATGTCAGCAATAAACTGAGAGGTGATGCCGGTACCAGTTTTGTTCTGAAAATCAAGCGTCCCAGTACAGGCAAGGATATGACATTCAAGATTGTACGTCGCTCTATACAGATGCCTTCGGTACCTTATTATGGTATATGCGGGAATCATATCGGATACATCAACCTTTCCAGTTTTACGGAAAACTGTTCGAAGGATGTGCGCCGTGCTTTCATCGACCTGAAGAAACAAGGGGCCAAGGGACTGGTGTTCGATCTCAGAAATAACGGCGGCGGTTCTCTGTCGGAGGCTATACAGATCGTGAATATGTTTGTCCCGAAGAATCTGCTGATAGTGAAAACTCTCGGAAAACTGAAACGGGTCAATTCGGAGTATCGCACCAAGGTGGAACCGATAGACACCGTTATGCCAATTGTTGTTCTGGTCAACGGTGAGACAGCCAGTGCCAGTGAGATTACAAGTGGTTCGTTGCAGGATCTGGACAGAGCTGTAATCATAGGTACACGCACGTATGGAAAAGGACTGGTGCAGGTCCCTCTTGATCTGCCGTATAATGGCAACCTGAAACTGACGACAAGCAAATATTATATACCCAGCGGACGTTGTATCCAGGCCATTAACTATAAACACAGCGGCGGCGGATATACCGAGCACGTCGCCGACAGTCTTACCCATGTATTCTATACATCCGGAGGACGGGAGGTACGCGACGGCGGAGGCATCAAACCTGATGTAGAGGTCGTTCCCGATTCGTTGCCCAATATCGTGTTTTATCTTTCAGGTTCCGGACGCGATTCCACAGAAGTGATGTTCGACTATGAATTGGATTATCTGGCGAAACACCCCACAATAGCACCGGCAAAGGATTTCGCAATCAGCGACGCCGACTACGAAGATTTTAAGCAGAGAGTGCTGAAAAGCGGTTTTTCTTACGACAGAATCAGTGAAGCCGCTTATAAAGAATTGGTCAAAGCTGCCAAATTCGAAGGATACTATGATGATGCCAAGGCAGACTTCGATAATCTGGAAAAGAAACTGACTCACAACACGGGCAAAGACCTTGACCGCAACAAGGAACTGATCAAACATGTGATGGCTTCGGATATCGTGGCTGCCTATTATTATCAGAAAGGTTCGATAGAAAACGGACTCAATTACGACAAGACATTAAAGGAAGCTGTACGCTTGTTGTCAACACCGGAAGAATATGGTAAAATATTATTTCCTAAGGCAAAAACGGCAGTTAAAAAGTAGATAAGATCAATAAAAATGTCGTTTTTTATCAAATATTTCTTCAAATACTTGGTAGATAGCGGAATAATTACTAATTTTGCAGCGTTCAGTGGAATGAGGGGCTTTTTAATAAGTCCCTCATTTTATTTTAATAACCAAGATTTATGATAGATAAGAAGGTTGTAAAACAGTTTGTTGATGAATGGCTACAAGATAACGACTATTTTCTTGTAGACATCACAATCAGTCCAGATGACAAGATTGTTGTAGAAATCGACCACGCCGACGGTGTGTGGATTGAAGACTGTGTGGCTTTGAGCAAATATATCGAAGATCACCTGAGTCGCGACAAAGAAGACTACGAGCTGGAAGTAGGAAGTGCCGGTATCGGTCAGCCATTCAAGGTAGAACAGCAATATCTTAACCATATCGGTAAAGAGGTGGAAGTTCTAGACAATGAAGGCAAGAAGACGAAAGGTGTCCTGAAATCAGTAGACGGCAGCGATTTCGTCGTTTCTTATAAAGAAAAGACGAAGAAAGAAGGAGCGAAGCGTCCAGTCCTGACAGAAGTGGACAAGACATTCAATATGAATAATATAAAATATACAAAATATCTAATAAGTTTCAAATAAGCTATGGTAGCAAGAAAAAAAGATGAAGATGCACCGAGTATGATCGACACCTTCAAAGAGTTTAAAGATACGAAGAATATAGACCGTACTACACTCGTCAGCGTTCTGGAAGAAAGTTTCCGTAACGTGATTGCGAAGATATTTGGCAGTGATGAGAATTTTGACGTCATCGTAAACCCGGATAAGGGAGACTTCGAGATACACCGCAACCGTATCGTGGTTGCAGATGGCGAAGTACAGGATGAAAACAAGGAAATAGCTCTTAAAGAGGCTCAGAAGATAGAACAGGACTATGAGGTAGGCGAGGAAGTTTCCGAGGAAGTCAACTTTACCAAGTTCGGCCGCCGCGCTATCCTGAATCTCCGTCAGACATTGGCTTCAAAAATCCTGGAACTGGAGCACGACAGTCTGTACAATAAGTACAAAGACCGCGTGGGACAGATCGTAAGTGGAGAAGTCTATCAAATGTGGAAACGCGAGATGCTTCTCGTGGACGATGAAAATAATGAGATGCACATGCCTAAGACAGAACAGATACCTTCAGATCAGTTCCACAAGGGAGAGACCGTTCGTGGCGTTGTGCTCCGTGTTGATAACGAGAACAATAATCCGAAGATTATTCTGAGTCGTACCAGTCCGATGTTCCTGGAACGTCTGCTCGAAGCAGAAGTACCGGAGATAGCAGACGGACTTATAACGATCAAGAAGGTAGCCCGTATGCCAGGCGAAAGAGCTAAGATAGCTGTGGAAAGCTATGACGAGCGTATCGACCCGGTAGGAGCCTGCGTAGGTGTGAAGGGTAGTCGTGTTCACGGTATCGTACGTGAATTGTGTAATGAGAATATTGATGTAATCAACTATACATCTAATATTAAACTATTTATCCAGCGTGCGTTAAGTCCTGCAAAGGTTACACGTATCGAGATTGACGAAGAAAACCATCATGCTGATGTGTTCCTGAAGCCTGAAGAGGTTTCGTTGGCTATCGGTCGTAGCGGACTGAACATCAAGTTGGCCAGTATGCTGACAGAGTATACGATAGACGTCATACGCGATGTACCGGAAAATACGGCAGGGCTGGATGACGAAGATGTCATGCTGGATGAATTCTCTGATGAAATTGATCAATGGGTTATTGACGCTATCAAGGGTATCGGACTTGAGACAGCAAAGGCTGTTCTGAATGCGCCGCGTGATATGCTCGTAGAGAAGGCAGACCTTGAAGAAGAGACCGTTGACAGTGTATTGAATGTTTTGAACGCAGAATTTGAGAAATAAGAGAAAAGGACAATAAATGAGCATCAGATTAAACGCAGTACTAAGAGAATTGAATGTAGGACTTCAGACGGCAGTTGATTTCCTGCAAAAGAAAAACCTCGGAGAGGTTAAGGCCGATCGTAACTCTAAAATCACCGATGAGCAATATAATGCACTCAAAAATGAGTTTAGTGGCGATAAGGATCTCCGCAATCAGGCTGAAAAGCTCTTTCCTAAAAAACAGAAAGAGAAAAAACAGTTTAATGATAATAACAAGCAGCAGGAGAATGCCCAGAATATCGTTTCTACTACTAACAAACCAAAGTTTGTCGGTAAGATAGACTTGGATAATTTGGGCAAGAAACCAGTGACTAAACCATCTGTTGCCCAAGATAGTCAGACGACTCCACAACATCATGCTTCTGCCGTAAGCCAGGAGTCGGAAAAACCTGCACAGCAGCCAGTGGCTCAGCATCGTAATCCTGAGTATAAAAAGACAGAACCTGTACAGCAACCCGTAGTGAAACGCGAAGAACATCAAGAGGCCCAACCGGTAAAACCAGCCGATCAGCCCAAACCTGTTCAACCGCAACAGGCAGAGCCGCAGAAACCGAAGCCCACTGAGCAACCGAAACCTGTTCAGCAACAACCTGCTGCTCCTGTCGAGCAACCCAAACCGGTCGAGAAGCCTCAGGTAGAAGCACCAAAAGAGGAACCGTCGAATGGCAATGTCCCTGAAGACAAATTGTTCACGCTGAAGAGTGAAAACAAAATGGCTCCAAAGGTGAATGTCCTTGGTAAGATAGACCTGTCGACACTGAACCAGAGCACCCGTCCTAAGAAAAAGACTAAGGAAGAGCGCCGTAAGGAACGCGAAGACAAAATGCGCCAAGGCAATAACCCTAACGGGAATAATACCAACAATGCCAATGGCGAGCGCAGAAAACGCCAGCGTATCAATAAGGAGCGCGTGGATATCAATGCTGCTGTAAGTCAGAACAACGGCAACCGTAATAACAACGGAGGCAACCGTAACGGCAACAACAATAATAATGGCGGTAATCGTAACGGCAATAATAATCCTAATGGGAACAATGCCAACAACAATAATCGCAAACGTAATAAGAAGCATAATAATCAGCGTCCGATAGAAGTAAATGAAGAGGATGTAGCAAAGCAGGTAAAGGAGACTCTCGCACGTCTTACTAGCAAAAGTCAGAACAAGAAAGGCGCTAAATACCGTAAGGAGAAACGTGATGCTGTTCAGGAAAAACTGAACGAGGAGATGAAGGAGGAGAAGGCAGAGAGCAAAATCCTGAAACTTACCGAGTTTGTTACCGTCAGCGAGTTGGCTACCATGATGAACGCGCAGGTCAATCAGGTTATCGCAACCTGTATGAATCTGGGTATTATGGTATCTATCAATCAGCGTCTGGATGCGGAGACAATCAATATCGTTGCCGATGAATTCGGATATAAGACAGAATATGTCAGCGCTGAGGTCTCTGAAGCAGTCAGTGAAGTGGAAGATGATGAAGCGGATCTGGAATTCCGTGCACCTATCGTTACAGTGATGGGCCATGTAGACCATGGTAAGACATCATTGCTCGATTATATCCGTAAGGCTAACGTTATCGCCGGTGAGGCCGGTGGTATTACACAGCATATTGGTGCATACAACGTAAAACTGGAAGACGGTCGTCATATCACATTCCTTGATACCCCTGGACATGAAGCTTTTACCGCCATGCGTGCCCGTGGAGCTCAGGTCACCGATATCGCGATTATCATTATCGCAGCTGATGATAGCGTGATGCCTACTACACGTGAGGCGATAGCCCATGCACAGGCAGCCAATGTACCGATGGTATTTGCTATCAATAAAATAGATAAACCGGGAGCTAATCCTGATAAGATACGTGAAGACCTGGCCAATATGAACCTGCTTGTCGAAGAGTGGGGCGGTAAATACCAGTGTCAGGAAATCAGTGCCAAGAAAGGTATCGGAGTCAAAGAACTTCTTGAGAAAGTGCTTCTTGAAGCAGAGATGCTTGATCTGAAAGCCAATCCTAACCGTAAGGCTACAGGTTCTATCATAGAGTCTTCTCTCGATAAAGGTAGAGGATATGTTTCCACACTTCTTGTATCCAACGGTACTTTGAAGATAGGTGATGTCGTTATCGCCGGTACCTATTTCGGACGTGTCAAGGCGATGTTCAACGAACGTAATGGTCGTATGGATGAGGCCAAACCGGCAGAACCGGCTATCATTTTGGGTCTGAACGGTGCACCTCAGGCAGGTGATTCGTTCCATGTCATGGATTCGGAGCAGGAAGCCAGGGAAATAACCAACAAACGTATGCAGTTGCAGCGTGAACAGGGCTTGCGTACGCAGACCCGTCTTACACTCGAAGAGATCGGACATCGTATCGCACTTGGAGAATTCAAGGAACTCAACCTTATTGTCAAGGGTGATACCGACGGTTCCATCGAGGCGCTCAGCGACTCGTTTATCAAGTTGTCTACCGAGAAGATACAGGTCAATGTCATCCATAAGGCTGTAGGTCAGATATCCGAAAGTGATGTGTCTCTTGCCTCCGCTTCTGATGCCATCATCGTAGGTTTCCAGGTCCGTCCGTCTGCGTCCGCACGTAAGATAGCCGATCAGGAAGGTGTCGAAATCACCACTTACTCTGTCATCTACGATGCTATAGAGGATGTGAAGGCAGCTATGGAAGGTATGCTCGACAAAATTAAGAAAGAGGTTATTACTGGACAGGTTGAAGTACGTGAGGTATACAAGATATCCAAGGTCGGTACCGTAGCCGGTGCATTTGTCACCGAGGGTAAAGTACACCGTACAGATAAAGCACGTCTTGTACGTGACGGTATTGTGGTACATACAGGTGAAATCAATGCTCTGAAACGTTTCAAGGACGATGTGAAGGAGGTTGGTGTCAACTTTGAATGCGGTATCAGTCTGGTCAACTTCAATGACATACAGGCAGGTGATATCATAGAGACCTTTACAGAGATAGAGATCAAACAGAAACTATAGTATTACATATACTATATTCCCTATAATAGAAGGAGTATGTCAACCATGAAACAATAGTCAATTGGATGATATACTCCTTGCTCGCTAAAATGACAATCATCGTATATGGATAAGACATTGAGGGTCACATTTGTTACTTTAATTGCATTTGGCATTTAATTTGTACTGTGAATAGTATGGAAGATAAAAATAAAAATGAGTTTGTAAAACAGGTAGCCGAACAGAAATATGAGTTCGGTTTCACTACTGATGTGCAGACTGATATCATAGAAAAAGGACTGAACGAGGATGTCGTACGACTGATATCCCGCAAGAAAGGGGAACCTGAATGGTTGCTCGACTTCCGTCTGAAGGCTTATCGGTATTGGGAAAGTCAGACACAGCCCACCTGGGGACATGTACATGTACCCGAGATAGACTATCAGGCGATATCTTATTATGCCGACCCTCTTGCGAAGAAGAAAGATGACGGAAAGAAAAAAGAGATAGATCCGGAACTGATGAAGACTTTTGATAAGTTGGGTATCCCTCTCGAAGAACGTCTTGCCCTGAGCGGTACAGCCGTGGATGCCATCATGGATTCTGTTTCGGTGAAGACCACATTCAAGGAGAAACTGGCAGAAAAGGGAATTATATTCTGTTCTATCGGTGATGCCGTGAAGAATCATCCCGATTTGGTCAAAGAGTATCTCGGTTCGGTAGTACCTTATCGTGATAATTATTTTGCAGCGCTCAACAGCGCGGTGTTCAGCGACGGTTCTTTCGTATACATCCCCAAAGGCATACGCTGTCCGATGGAACTGAGTAGTTATTTCCGTATCAACGCCCGTAATACGGGCCAGTTTGAGCGTACACTGATTATAGCCGAGGATGATGCTTATGTATCTTACCTCGAAGGATGTACCGCCCCGATGAGAGACGAGAACCAGTTGCACGCAGCGATCGTGGAAATCATCGTAAAAGACAATGCCGAAGTGAAATATTCTACCGTACAAAACTGGTATCCCGGTGACGAGAACGGTAAGGGCGGTGTGCTGAATCTTGTCACAAAGCGCGGAGATCTTCGCGGAGTGAACAGTAAATTGTCTTGGACGCAGGTGGAAACGGGTAGTGCCATCACATGGAAATATCCTTCATGTGTATTAAGAGGTGACAATTCGCAGGCTGAATTCTATTCCGTAGCCGTAACCAACAATTATCAGGAGGCGGACACGGGTACGAAGATGATACATATCGGTAAGAATACCAAGAGTACGATTATCAGCAAGGGTATCAGTGCCGGTCACAGTCAGAACTCTTACCGCGGACTGGTGCGTGCGGCAGCGGGTGCGGACAATGCCCGCAACTATAGTTCGTGCGACAGTCTGTTGCTGGGCAGCGATTGCGGTGCCCATACATTCCCCTATATGGATATACATAACGATTCCGCCATTGTGGAACATGAGGCAACGACGAGCAAAATCAGCGAAGACCAGTTGTTCTACTGCAACCAGCGTGGAATACCGACCGAACAGGCCGTAGGATTGATTGTAAACGGATATGCGAAAGAAGTATTAAACAAACTCCCGATGGAATTTGCCGTTGAGGCACAGAAACTGCTTTCTGTATCACTGGAAGGAACTGTCGGATAATAAATATACAAACTATGTTAGAAGTTAAAAACCTACACGCCAAGATAGGCGATAAAGAAATACTGAGGGGTATAAACCTCACGATCAAGGATGGCGAGACTCACGCCATTATGGGACCGAACGGTTCGGGTAAAAGTACACTGAGTGCCGTACTGGTTGGCAATCCCCTTTACGAGGTGACCGAAGGTGAGGCATTCTTCAACGGCAAAGACCTGTTGAAGATGAAACCTGAAGACCGTGCGCACGAAGGACTGTTCCTCTCGTTCCAGTACCCGGTTGAGATACCCGGCGTTTCCATGACCAACTTTATGCGCGCCGCTATCAATGAGAAACGTAAGTATCTGGGACTGGAGCCGTTGAACGCTGCCGAATTTCTTAAACTGATGCGTGAGAAACGCAAGATTGTGGAATTGGACAGTAAACTGGCTAACCGTTCTGTTAACGAGGGATTCAGTGGTGGTGAGAAGAAACGTAACGAGATATTCCAGATGGCAATGTTGGAACCGAAACTAGCTATCCTCGATGAAACAGATTCCGGTCTTGACGTAGATGCCTTGCGTATTGTAGCCGAGGGCGTAAACAAACTCAAAACCGACGAGACAAGTTGTATCGTCATTACCCATTACGAACGATTGCTGGAGATGATCAAACCGGATGTGATACATGTCTTATACAAAGGTCGACTGGTGAAGACAGCCGGACCGGAACTAGCATTGGAGATAGACAAACGCGGTTACGACTGGATCAAGGAAGAAGTGGGAGAAGAATGATATGGGAAGTGAACAACAATATATCGACCTTTACGGGGAATGCCGTGATATGATCTTCGGCCATAGTGCAGAGCAGATGAATACTGTGCGCGATAAGGCATTCGAAGATTTCAAACGGCTCGGATTCCCTACACGCAAGGTCGAAAGATATAAATATACCGATATGCAGGCGCTTTTTGAACCCAATTACGGGCTCAATCTCAATCGCCTTGACATACCTGTAAATCCGTATGACGCTTTCAAGTGTGATGTACCTAATCTCAGCACATCCCTCTTCTTCGTCATCAACGACGGGTTTTATACCAAGGCACTGCCCAAGAGTCAGTTGCCCGAAGGCGTGATCATCGATTCTCTCAGTGCCGTGGCTGCAAGGAGCCCCGAACTGATAACCAAGTATTATGGTAAGATAGCACGCACTGAGGAAGATGCCGTTACGGCTCTCAACACCATGCTGGCACAAGACGGTCTGTTGGTATATGTACCCAAGAATGTCGTAGTGGAAAGAGCCGTACAGATTATTAACATACTGCGTTCTGATGTAGACCTGATGGCAAACCGCCGTGTCCTTATCATCGTAGAAGACGGAGCGGAAATAAAACTTCTGTTCTGTGACCATGCGGCTGACGACAAGCGTTTCCTGACCACACAGGTGATAGAGGCTTATGTAGGTGACAATGCCGGACTGGATTTATATTGTCTGGAAGAGACGCATGCCAAGAATGTAAGAGTAAGCAATCTGTATATCGAACAACAGGCTGACAGTCGTGTCAACCATAACATCATTACTTTGCACAATGGTGTGACGCGCAACCGTACCGACTTGGTGTTCAAGGGAGAAGGTGCAGAATGCAACCTGAACGGTTGTGTGATAGCCGATAAGGAACAGCATGTGGATAACAATACGTTGATAGACCATCAGGTAAGTCATTGCAACAGTCATGAACTGTACAAGTATGTACTTGGTGATAAATCCGTAGGTGCTTTTGCCGGTAGAGTATTGGTGCGCCATGGCGCACAGAAGACGACATCCCAGGAGACGAACCAGAATCTCTGCACGACCAAAGAGGCACGTATGTACACCCAACCGATGCTTGAGATATACGCTGACGATGTGAAATGTTCACATGGCAGCACGGTAGGTCAATTGAACGACGCTGCCCTCTTCTATATGCGTCAGCGCGGTATCAGTCTGAAAGAGGCAAAACTACTGTTGGAGTTCGCTTTTATCAATGAAGTGGTGGACAGTATCAAACTGGAACCGCTGCGTGACCGTCTGCATCATCTGGTGGAGAAACGTTTTCGTGGTGAACTGAGCAAATGCGAAGGTTGTAAACTCTGTAAATAAACATGATATGTACGATATAAATAAGGTAAGAGAAGATTTCCCGATATTGTCACGCACGGTCTATGACAAACCGCTGGTATATTTTGACAATGCAGCCACGACACAGAAACCGCGTGAGGTAGTCGACTCGCTTGTTGATGAATATTATTCTGTGAATGCCAATGTGCATCGCGGTGTGCATTTCCTGTCACAACAGGCCACCGACCTGCACGAAGAGGCACGCGAGAAAGTGCGGCAGTTTATCAATGCCAAATCCACCGACGAGATCATCTTCACCCGTGGTACGACAGAAGGACTGAATCTTGTCTGTTCCTCATTTGCCGATGAATATATGGGCGAAGGCGACGAGGTGATTGTCTCTACCATGGAACACCATTCCAATATCGTACCTTGGCAGTTGCAGGCAGCCAGGAAGGGTATCGCCATCCGCGTGATACCGATGAACGATAAAGGTGAACTGCTGCTCGATGAATACGAGAAACTTTTCACCGAAAAGACAAAAATAGTCAGTGTAACCCAAGTAAGCAACGTACTTGGTACAGTCAACCCCGTGAAGGAAATGATACGTATTGCCCATGAGCACGGAGTGCCTGTCATGGTGGACGGTGCCCAAAGCACGCCCCATTTCAAGGTGGATATGCAGGAGATGGACTGCGACTTCTTCGCTTTCAGTGGTCATAAGATGTATGGTCCTACGGGTGTAGGTGTACTTTACGGTAAAGAAGACTGGCTCGACCGGCTCCCGCCATATCAAGGAGGCGGTGAAATGATAGAAAGCGTCAGTTTCGAGAAGACCATTTTCGAAAAACTGCCATTCAAGTTTGAAGCAGGAACGCCCGATTACGTGGCAACCAACGGTTTGGCGAAAGCTATTGATTACGTCACCCGTCTAGGTATGGACAATATTGTCGCCCACGAACAGGAACTGACTCGATATTGTATGCAGGAGATGCGCAAAATCGATGGAATGAGGATATTCGGAGAAGCAGAGCACAAAGATGCCGTCGTCTCCTTCCTGGTCAAGGATATACATCATCTCGATATGGGTACACTTCTTGACCGTCTCGGCATAGCCGTCCGTACGGGTCACCATTGTGCCCAACCACTGATGATACGTCTTGGTATACAAGGTACCGTGCGCGCATCGTTCGCCCTGTACAATACAAAAGAAGAAATAGATACATTGGTTGCGGGAATCAACCGCGTCAGTAAAATGTTCTAATATAGGGTTAATAATCATCATGCTGAAATCTTATTATCAAGCGGAATTGACCGAGGCGGGTTGCGATGAGGCCGGTAGGGGATGCCTGGCGGGCAGCGTTTATGCCGCCGCTGTGATATTACCCAAAGATTATACGAATGAAGAGTTGAACGACTCGAAACAGTTGACCGAGAAGCGTCGCTATGCCCTGCGTGAAGTGGTGGAGCGCGACGCCGTGGCTTGGGCTGTAGGTATCGTCACCGCCGAAGAAATAGACAAAATCAATATACTCAATGCCAGTATTCTGGCGATGCACAGAGCCCTCGACCAACTGAAAGTGCGACCGGGATATATCATTGTCGATGGCAATAAATTCAAGAAATATCAAGACCTGCCCCATACTACAATCGTGAAAGGTGACGGTAAATACCTGTCTATTGCAGCCGCCAGTATTCTGGCGAAGACCTATCGTGACGACTATATGAACGGGCTCGCTGAGAAATATCCCCAGTACGACTGGAAATCAAACAAAGGATATCCTACCAAAAAGCACCGCGCAGCCATTAAAGCCTACGGAATCACGCCATTCCACCGCAAAAGTTATAATCTTTTGGGCGACGGACAACTCAGTTTCGACTTCGAACCCTGACAGAAATCCATCCATATAAATAACCTTATTCAAAACTACCAATATCATCATGAAAAAGAACCTCATCCTACTTATCACCCTCCTCTGCGGATTCGCTAACAGTATGTCCGCATTCGCTTTCCACG
>OBID01000026.1_pt1 | contig 64269 bp, 60 predicted proteins | sample 1519781 | NCBI WGS metagenome assembly OBID01 (sample SAMEA3991478, study PRJEB22521) | metagenome | biome: anthropogenic terrestrial biome; feature: sewage plant; material: sludge | place: Sweden | collected 2012-09-26 | reverse complement strand
ATAAAAAAAACGATATTGTCGCAATCGTTTATTTTATTTAACATTTATGGATAAAAAAAAGGAGAACATCCTTAACAGACATTCCCCTTAAGATTATAGTTGTTGTCAGAAACTTTACATCTTACCTATAATACCTAGTTTGGTATTACTGATGAAATCTACGATATTACGTATCTCAGTTCCGTCGGGCACTTGTTCCTTGATCTGTATCACAGCATCAAAAACACTTGTCTGACCGTGGAACACGAGACGATAGGCGTTGGCGATATGGTCAAGGTCTTTTTCATCTACACCATGGTTAGTCAATATCTTCTCATTGATACCTCCGTATCCTATAGGACTGCCGCTGGCAACGATATAAGGTGGAATGTCGCGACTGAAACGGCATCCGCTCTGTACCATCGCCGCTATACCTACACGGGCTCCCGGATTCGCGATGACGCCAGACGAGAAGATGACACCATCATGTATCTCGCAGTCGCCGGCAATCTTGGTGCCATAACCGAACACACAGCCATTGCCTATCACGACATCATGAGACACATGTACACCTTCCATGATAAAGTTGCGATTGCCTATCACGGTCTTGCCTGTGCTAAACGTTGCACGGTTTATAACCACATTCTCACGTATGATATTGTCATCACCGATAATCAATATGGAATCATCACCACGGTAGTTGAAATCTTGCGGCAATGCCCCCAAGACAGTATTCTGGAATATTTTATTGTTTTTACCCATACGGGTTCCGTTCATAATACTGACATAAGGATATATCACACAGCCATCTCCGATCTCAACATCACCTTCTATATAGGCGAAAGGATAGATTGTAACATTGTTACCAATCTTCGCTTTCGGGTCTATTTCTGCTTTTGGACTTATATTACTCATAATCATTCTATTTTATGTTAGTTTCTGCCTCCGCCTAATGCGTAGTAAAGGTCTACCACGGCCTGCATCTTGTAGAAATCGTCCTGTACTTTAGACAACTCGGCATTAAGCAACGTCTGTTGTGCACCTATTACTTCGAGATAAGTGCTGCTGCCCATCTTAAACAGGTCTTGAGTGTACGATACATTTTTGGTCATACTCTCTATCTGTTTCTGTTCCAGACGAGACTTCTCAACTGAAGAATTGTACAACACGAGTGCGTTGCTTACTTCACTTCCGGCAGACAATACGGCATTCTGCCATGTGTTGAATGCTTGTTCTTGTTTATATTTGGCAACTTTCAGACCGGCTATGTAAATGCCGTGGTTGAATATAGGCTGAACCAGACTACCTACTGCGCTGAGCAGCATCTTACCTGGATTGACAATCCCTGCACCACTATTATTTGTGAAAGCGCCAGTACCTGAAATCGTGATACTAGGGTAAAATTTAGAACGGGCTGTCTCTACATCGTAAAAGCATCCGGCAAGACTCATTTCTGCATAATGAACATCAGGACGGTTGGCTAACAACTGTATACCGATACCTGTACTGTATGACTCGGGAAGATTCTGTTCTTCCAATTTACCGCGAACTATCGTCTGAGCCGGTTCACCTAAAAGTAAAGACATTGAATTCTCGACCTCTCTGATTTGTCTTTTCAATTCCGTGGCCTGAGCCAAAACAGAATAGTAATTGGCTTCGGCTGTCTGTACACTAGTTTCCTTTGTCCTGCCCAGTTCCTTCTGGAGTTTCATCATATCCCAGGTGCTCTTTGTCAGCCCTGTCATATTATTGACGATATCCAGTTCTTTGTCAAGCATCAATAATGTATAGTACATATTGGCTATATTCGAGATAATCTTTGTCTTAACGACCAACTGATAATCCTTGGTGGCCAATAATGCCATCTGGGTACTGCGCTTTACATTCAACAGATTTCCGAACAAGTCGACACTCCAACTTGCTGAGACGGGCAATGAATAAGTTTTAGAAGCTTTATTACCATCCCATGAAGCGATTGTTCCCTGAGGAGAGAATGTGAACGAAGGCACGAAAGCCAATTTGGCGACCATCAACTGTGCCTCGACCATCTTTACGTTAAGAGCAGCATTCAACATATCCGTGCTATGCGTCAGTCCGCGTTCTATCAGGTCTTGCAACTGCGGATCCGTAAATACAGTACGCCACGGTAGATTTCCAAAGTTGGATGTATCACGGGCTGCCAATGTATCTGTAATGGATACCGAGTCGCGATACAGTCCTTTTGTATTCACATCCGGACGTTCGTATTTGTTATATAGTCCGCAACTGCTCATAAGAACAGTTGCTGACATGATTGCTATTATATTTCTTTTTTTCATCATAATTTCTCTATATTCTAATCGTTCTTCTGCAATTCCTTTGGACGGGTATATTGCGCCAGTTCAGTATCTACCAAAGAGGTATTCTCGTCTTCAAACTCGATAGGCTTGATCTTCTCCTGCAAAGTCTCAAAGATATAGAACAGAGCAGGCACTACCATAATCTGACAGAGCATACCTATAAGCATACCGCCGATAGCTGCCGCACCCAAAGTAAGGTTACCGTTCGCTCCTACTCCTGTAGGAATAAGCATTGGAGCCAAACCGATGATCATAGCGAGAGAAGTCATCAGGATAGGACGGAGACGGGCTCCAGCTCCTAGTACTGCCGACCACGACACTGCCATACCAGTCTGACGGCGCTCCAAAGCGAACTGCACAATAAGAATGGCGTTCTTGGCTAGAAGTCCGATCAGCATAATCAGTGCAATCTGCATATAGATATCATTGTTCTTACCGAACATATTGGTAAACAGGTAGGCACCTGCAAGTCCGAACGGTATAGACAGAATTACTGACAATGGCAACAGATAACTCTCATACTGTGCACTCAGAATCAGGTAAACGAACATGATACAGAGTAAGAATATAAGCATCGTGGAATTGCTTGATTCCTGTTCTGAACGGGTAAGACCCGAAAAATCATAAGTATATCCTGCCGGCAGACTGGTCTTGGCCACTTCGGCTATAGCCTTGATGGCATCTCCTGAAGAATATCCGTCACCTGCCGATGCATTGACATTAATAGATGTAAACAGGTTGAAACGGTTAATGTCCTGAGGACCATAAACCTTGGTCAGTTTTACATATTCGTTGATTGGTGCCATCGTTCCTGCTGACGTACGGACATAAATATTATTGAGACTCTTGACATCTGCACGTGCACTTGGATCCGCCTGTATATACACACGGAACAGCTTACCGTATGCATTGAAGTTACTAGCATAGAGTCCTCCGAAATAACCTTGCATTGTGGTCAGTACGGTACTCGGTTGTATACCGCTCTGCTTACATTTGGCAACATCAACATCTATAATGAATTGAGGATAGTTGGAATTGTATGATGTCATAGCGTTACTGATTTCAGGACGCTTGTTGAGTTCTGCAAGGAACTTCTGTGTAATATTGAAGAACTTGTCTACACTTCCACCGGTACGGTCCTGCATAGAGAATGTCAAACCGTTAGTGGCAGAGAATCCCTGTACCATAGGTGGCTGGAATGCAAGTATCTGTGCACCCTTGATAGCTGCAGTCTGCTTGTATATCATACCCAGTATCATGGTAGAACCTTCATTGTGCACACCAATATATTTAAGTATACCTTCAGCCTTACTACGCTCTTCGAACGGTTTCAGTTTGATGACGAATGTACCTTGGTTGGAACCCTGACCTGCTATGAAGTTGTAACCTGTGATACGCAGACTTGCATCAATAGCTGGGTTAGTGGCTAACATAGAGTCGACCTGGTCCATTACTGCATTCGTTTTCTTCAGACTGGTACCCGGAGGAGTGGATACGGTACAGAACAACGTTCCGGTATCCTCGTCAGGCACAAGTCCTGTTTTTGTATTCATTGCGGTGATGCCTAATACGGCAATACCAATAATGACTATCAAACTTGCGATAACTGGATGTTCTACCAAGTGGCGGACACCAACTTTGTATTTACCTTGTATCTTAGTATATGCTGTATTGAATCCGACATGGAAACGGTCAATAGCACTCAATTTACGTGCAGAACCATCAAGATTCTTCGGTTTAAGAAGCATCGCACAAAGGGCTGGAGACAATGTCAACGCATTGACAGCGGAAATGACAATGGCAATGGCCATCGTAATACCGAACTCCTTATAGAATGTACCTGATGTTCCACCGATAAATGATACCGGTATGAACACAGATGCCATCACCAACGTGATTGATATGATAGCTCCCGATATTTCGTTCATCGCATCTATAGACGCAAGGCGTGCCGATTTATAACCTAAGTCCAACTTCGCATGGACGGCCTCAACGACCACTATGGCATCATCGACCACTATGGCTATCGCTAGCACTAGAGCGGCAAGGGTAAGCAGGTTGATAGAGAACCCGAATACATATAAGAAGAAGAACGTACCGATTAACGACACCGGAACCGCAACAAGCGGAATGAGTGTGGAACGGAAGTCTTGCAGGAATATATAAACCACGATAAACACAAGTACGAAAGCCTCGAACAAGGTCTTTACCAGGTCGGCTATGGATGCATTGATAAACTCGGTAACATCCTGCATGTACTTAACCTCTAGACCTGGAGGGAATAATTCCTTCTGCGATTCCAACGTTTTCTTCACATCGTTGGCAATCTGGGTAGCATTAGAACCTGCTGTCTGAGTGACCATCATCATCGTACTAGGATGACCGTTCAGTGCCTGAATTACAGAATAATAGAGTGCACCCATCTCTACGCGGGCAACATCCTTTACACGAAGAGTCTGTCCGTTCTGATCACTGGAAATTATCATGTTACCAAACTCTTCAGGTGTTTTGAGACGACCTTTATATCGAATGGTATATTCATATTGATTATTGCTCTGTTCTCCGAATTTACCAGGAGCAGCTTCCACGTTCTGACCGGCAAGGGCTGCCGAAATATCAGAAGGAATCAGATTATGCTGCTTCATTTTGGCCGGATCGAGCCATAAACGCATGGTATAATTCTTCGTTCCGAACGATTCGCAGTCTCCTACTCCATTAACACGCTTTACGGCAGGAATAATGTTAATGTTGGCATAGTTGGCCAAGAACTTCTCATCATATTTGTTATCAGGACTAACCAATGCGAACAACAATACAGTGGATGTCTGACGTTTCATGACCGTGACACCTCCCTGAGTAACCTCGGAAGGCAACAGAGCACTAGCCTGTGACACACGGTTCTGAACATTGACCTGTGCCATATCGGCATTCATACCCTGCTTGAAGTATACGGTAATACTAGCAGAACCGTCATTGGTGGCGGAAGAAGTCATATAGGTCATTCCTTCCACACCATTAATCTGTTCCTCCAAGGGAGCAAGGACTGAATTCAACACTGTCTGGGCATTGGCTCCAGGATAATATGCGCGAACCATAATAGTAGGCGGCGCGATATCAGGATACTGCTCAATAGGCAGTGATATAAGTCCTATGATACCCAATATTACTATCAAGATAGAAATTACCGTTGACAGTACAGGGCGTTTTATAAATTTATCTAGTTTCATGTATTTTCAATCTTTCTATAATACGTATTACTTGCCAAAGTCTTTCTTCAGTTTGCTGATATCACTTTGGTCAGCTCCCAATGCCTGTGTCTTCTTTATTTTCTCGGCATACTGTGCCTCTGTAAGAGGAGTAATCTTCATTCCGTCGGTAAGAGATGAAATTCCTTTTACAACAATACGGTCTCCAGGGCGAAGTCCGCTTGTGATAATATAATTATTGCCATCGTTATTGGCATCTACCGTCACAGCAGTATATTTCACTTTATTGCCTTCGCCTACGATATATACGAAATGTTTGTCCTGAACATCAGCTACCGCATCCTGAGGAATAATGATAGCGTTTGTATTGGTGTGAGGAACAACAATAGAACCAGAACCGCCACTCTTAAGAAGATGCTCAGGATTAACAAAGTCGGCACGTATTGATACGGAACCTGTAGTTTGGTCTATGACTCCACTTACAGTAGCTACCCTACCATTATGATCGTAGATAGTACCATCGGCCAACTGCAGTTTTACAGGTGGATAATCCTTGATGGCAGCGTGAAGTCCACCAGCTGTTTTGGTCATTTCAAGAAGATCTTTCTCTGTCATAGAGAAATAGACTTGCATGGTAGATATATTAGAGACTCTTGTCAGCGGTTCCTGACTTGATGCACTTACCAATGCACCTACCTTATATGGAAGGTCGCCTACTACGCCGTTGGCAGGGCTTGTCACATAACAGAAATCAAGATTCTGCTTGGCTGATACATAACTGGCCTCGGCCTGTGCCAGAGAAGCCATCGCCGACTCCAGTGAATTCTTGGCCGACTGCAATTCATACGAACCAATAACATTATTCTTAAACAATTTCAAATTATTGTTATAGGTCAAACGGGATGTATTCAACTGAGCTTTGGCTGAATTCACAGCGGCTCTGGCCTGACGGGCAGCCGCAGCATAAGTTACATTATCAATTACGAATAATAACTGACCGGCTCTTACAACTTGTCCTTCATGGACACATAATCTTGTGATAAATCCTGAAACTTTCGGACGGATTTCAACATCTTGCACACCTTTGATGATTGCAGGATAAGTAGTCTGCAACTCTGTAGGCTGTGTCTGTATTGTTCTTACGGCGTACTGATCATCGCCAAAATCCGGTTTACCTTGTTTCTTACTACCGCCACACGACACCAGTATGGCTGCCAAGGCAAAAATCAACATCAATTTGTTCTTTTTCATACCTAATTATATACTAATACATTTATATTTTAATCATATATCTCTCTTGAAAACTTTTTTGAGATAATTAGTTTTCGGAGTGCAAAGTTACATAAACAATGTAAAGGTTACAACCTCCACATATAATATTTAACATATCTTACTATATATGCTATGAGTTTTTCAGAATATTAGCATTGAAAATACTATTTAACTAGTCCCATTTTCTGCGCTTTGTCCAATAAGAGTTTCATTAAAGGTTCTCGTTCATTTTCAACTTTGTTATCAAGCACAGCATCTTTCAGCGCCTGTTTGAGCATACCCACCTCGCGACAAGGTTTAAGATGAAACATCTCCATGATTTCATTTCCATCTATACATGGCTGCAGCAAACGTTTATAATCTTTCTCTTTCAGTTCCGCCAATTTATTTCTTACGATACGGAAATTATCCAGGAATCGTTGTTTCCTTATTGAATTTTTACTTGTAATATCAGCCTCGCACAATGTCATCAGATCATCAATATCATCGCCGGCATCATTAAGGAGTCGACGTACGGCACTGTCCGTGACAACCTCGTCAGCTATCGCTATCGGACGCATGTGGAGGTCGACAAGTTTCTGTACATATTTCATCTTACCATCCATCGGCAGCATAAGTCGACGGAATATCACGGGAACCATCTTGGATCCAACTATATTGTGATTATAGAAAGTCCATCCGGCAACGGGGTCCCATCGCTTGCATTTGGTTTTACCCAAATCATGCATAAGGGCAGCCCATCTGAGCCATAGATTATCCGATTTGCGACATACGTTATCAAGGACCTCCAATGTATGATAAAAATTATTCTTATGGGCCCGTCCGTCCTTTGTTTCGATAATATCCAAAACAGACAGTTCGGGAAGCACAACATGAAGGAGTCCGCAACGTTGGAGTTCCACAAATCCCTTACTCGGTGTAGGAGTCATCATGATTTTGTTGAGTTCATCCTTAATACGTTCGCCGCTTACAATCTTGAGTCTGTCAGTGTTACGTTCAAGAGCCTCAAATGTTTCATCTTCTATAAAGAAATTCAATTGGGTGGCGAACCTGACACAACGCATCATACGTAAAGGGTCGTCTGAAAATGTGATATCAGGATCTAAAGGGGTTCGGATGATACCATCTTCCATGTCAGTCAAACCATCAAAAGGGTCTACCAATTCACCGAATCGTGAACTGTTCAGACATACGGCCATGGCATTAATTGTAAAATCCCTGCGGTTTTGGTCATCCTCCAAAGTACCATCTTCAACAATAGGTTTACGCGAATCATGACTATAGCTTTCCTTCCGGGCACCGACAAATTCCACTTCCATGTCTTTATATTTCACCTGCGCCGTCCCGAAATTACGGAACACCGTGATACGTGCCTTTCTACCCAACTCTTTTTTAAGGGCATCGGCGACCTGTATTCCACTTCCGACAACAACGACATCTATATCATTAGACGGACGTTCAAGGAATAAATCCCTTACATATCCACCTACAACATAACACTCCACGCCCAAACTATCAGCTGCGTCGGAGATTTTATGAAAAATATCTTTATCGAGAATAACAGCTAAATCCTGATTTGACAAAAACTTCATTCTTATTATTTCTTTAGCGGATGCAAAGGTACAAAAAAATTAATTATATTTGCTGTTTTCATATAAAATGATTAATTTTGCCACCAATTTTAATGATATGTCAAAAGAATCAATTAGTACAGAAGCTCAATTCGAGAGTGTTATGACCGAATGTCGCTCTCTCTTTGAGAAGAAATTGCACGATTACAGGGCATCATGGCGAATATTGCGCCCTACTGCCCTGACAGACCAATTGTTCATAAAAGCAAAACGGATACGTAGTCTTGAAATAAAGAAAGAATCACTGGTCGGCGAAGGTATCAGACCTGAGTTCGTGGCGCTTATCAACTACGGTATTATAGGACTGATACAACTGGAACTGGGATTTGCCGATACGGTAGACATGGGCAGTGACAAAGCCATGACGATGTATGATAAATATGCCAACGAGGCTCTGGAACTGATGAAGAAAAAGAACCACGACTACGATGAGGCATGGAGATCTATGCGCGTAAGCAGTTATACGGATTTCATATTAACAAAAATAGAGAGGATCAAGGAAATTGAGAATCTGAAGGGTGAGACACTCGTATCAGAGGGAATCGACGCGAACTATATGGATATCATCAATTACGCCGTATTCGGTGTTATCAAGCTCACATACGGAGAGTAAGCAATGACTGTCAAATTCTTGAAATATTTGATTACCAATGTCTGTAGATTTCTACTGGCTATAACTTTTATATTCTCAGGATTCGTTAAGGCCGTCGATCCGTTGGGCACACTATACAAGATAACGGATTATCTGGAGGCGATGCATATTGCCGAATATATACCTGATTACATTACGCTGGCAGTCTCCATACTGTTGTCTGCTTTGGAATTCAGTTTAGGAATTCTGTTACTCTTTGCCATACGCAGACGTATCGTGTCCAGAATTATTCTCGCGTTCATATCTGTGATGACAATCATCACATTATGGATTGCGCTGACTGACCCAGTAAGTGATTGCGGATGTTTCGGTGATGCACTGAAGCTGACCAACTGGCAGACATTCTTCAAGAACATCATATTGCTTATGGCTACCATAACAGTATGTATCAATCCTCTCCGAATGGTAAGATTCGTCAGCAAAAGCAATCAGTGGATCGTAATCAATTACACGATTGTTTTCATCCTGTTCATATCAGGTTACTGTCTATACAATCTGCCTCTGTTTGATTTCCGGCCCTATCATATCGGAGCGAACATCAAGAAAGGCATGGAAATTCCGGCCAATGCGAAACAACCTCAGTTTGAAACCACTTTCATACTGGAGAAGAACGGACAGCGTAAGGAATTTACGACAGAGAATTATCCCGATTCGACATGGAAATTCATCGACAGCAAGACAATTCAAACATCCGAGGGATATGTACCGCCCATCCACGACTTCTCTATACAGAAGACCGATGACGGCGAAGACATAACAGATCAGATACTTAACTACAAAGGATATTCCTTTCTGCTGATATCTCCTCATCTAGAAGTGGCGGACGACAGTCAACTCGACCAGATCAATCAGATATATGAATATTGCCATGATAACGGGTACCGGTTCTTATGTCTTACCGCAAGCACAGGAAAGGCCATAACGAGATGGCAGGATATGACGGGTGCGGAATATCCATTTTGCAATACAGACGAGACGACTCTTAAAACAATCATCAGGAGTAATCCGGGTTTGATGTTGATTAAGAATGGTACAATCATACGCAAATGGAGTCACAATTCACTGCCGGACGAGACACAGTTGAACAAACGTCTCGAGAAAAGTGAAATAGGTTCGATGCCCGAAGATTCCGTACCAGGCAAAATATTGAAAATTGTACTTTGGTTTGTACTGCCGCTGGTATTACTGACGTTGGCCGACCGTACATGGGCTTGGAGCAAATGGGTAAAGAATAAAGAGAAGTCTAACAAAATATATCAACTTTTAAAACATAAGAAAATGAGAAAGAAAATTGTAGCAGGCAACTGGAAAATGAACATGAACCTGCAAGATGGTATCGCTCTTGCAAAAGAGTTGAACGAGACATTAACAGCTGAAAAGCCTAATTGTGGTGTTATCATCGGTACACCATTCATCCACCTGGCTTCTATCGCTCAGTTCCTGAATCAGGACATCATCGGTCTTAGTGCTGAAAACTGCGCTGACAAAGAGAAGGGTGCATACACTGGAGAAGTTTCTGCAGAGATGGTAAAGAGTACTGGTGCTCAGTATGTTATCTTAGGTCACAGCGAGCGTCGCGGTTATTACGCAGAAACTCCTGAGATTCTGAAAGAGAAAGTTCTTCTCGCACTGAAGAATGGTCTGAAGGTTATCTTCTGTATCGGTGAAAGTCTGGAAGAGCGTGAAGCAAACAAACAGAATGAGGTCGTTAAGGCTGAATTGGCTGGTAGCGTATTCAATCTTACAGAGGCTGAATTCAAAAATATCATTATCGCTTACGAACCAATCTGGGCTATCGGTACAGGCAAGACTGCCACTGCTGACCAGGCTGAAGAGATTCACGCATACATCCGCAGTTGTGTAGCAGACAAGTACGGCAAGCAGGTTGCAGAGGATACATCTATCCTATATGGCGGTAGTTGTAAAGCTTCCAACGCTCCTGAGTTGTTCGCTAAACCTGATATCGACGGTGGTCTTATCGGTGGCGCTTCTCTGAAAGCCGCAGACTTCAAGGGTATCATCGACGCTTGGAAGAAATAATTAATCTATATGATCGCAGACCTATTGCATTATAGGTCTGCGATATTTCAAAACAGAACCAAAATGAAACAATTCGTCACTTTATTATTAATCGTTCTATTCAACGTACCTGTTGTCCAAGCACAGAATTTTCTGAATAATCTGCAGAAAGATGTACCTGGACATGGAACTGTAACGGTACAGGAAAGTCAAGATATTGACGAATTAGTAAACGGGAAGCAGACTGTTGTTACACATAAAGTGCAAACAGAACAACCTGTAAAAAAGCCGATTAGCCAACATTCAACTACTGTTAAGAAGGAGGATGCGGATAAGGTTGTCGCGCATGATATTGCACGTGGAACGACGACACATGAGCCAACTCATGTTACGACTCCGAAGAATGAAGCAACTACGAAACCAAAAACGACTGAAACTGAGGATACCGATTTCGATATTGACATCCCTACCGTAGACCTTCGCAAAAAAGTGATGCGTAAGAGTTATAAGGTGACGGGATTCAGAGTACAGGCTTATGCAGGCGGGAATGGAAGATCCGACCGACAAAAAGCTCAAAATATCGGAAATGACATCAAGATGAACTACCCTGACCAACCTATATATGTACATTTCTATTCACCACGTTGGATATGCCGTGTAGGCAATTACCGCTCATACGAAGAAGCCCACAGGATGCTTATCAACGTACAAAGGCTTGGATATAGACAGGCGTGTATCGTAAAAGGTAAGATCAGTATACAATATTAATAAGACATAGACAATGAATCCGGAAACAGAATATCGCGATGGTCTTGACGGCCTGGCATCACATTACAAAAGTATATTGAAACTCTTAGGAGAAGACACCGAGCGCGACGGTCTTCTTAAAACCCCGATGCGGGTAGCCAAGGCTATGCAGGTACTGACACGCGGTTATAGTATGGATCCACATCAAGTGCTGCTTGATGCCCTCTTCGAAGAAAAATACAATCAGATGGTAATCGTAAAAGACATAGATTTCTTCTCTTTGTGCGAACATCATCTATTACCTTTTTATGGAAAAGTGCACGTAGCCTATATACCTAATGGCTATATCACAGGACTAAGCAAAATAGCACGGGTCGTAGACATATACAGTCATCGTCTGCAAGTGCAGGAACGTATGACATTACAGATAAAGGAATGTATACAACAGACACTCAAACCACTTGGCGTAATGGTTGTCGTGGAAGCTAAACACATGTGCATGCAGATGCGGGGTGTAGAAAAACAAAACAGTATCACCACGACAAGCGACTTCAGTGGTGCTTTCAATCAGGCTAAGACACGCGAGGAATTTATGAACCTACTTCATAGCGAAGGAAAGAGAATCTAAAAATATTCTCACTTTTTTGCTTTTTCGATGCAAGGTTTCATCTTTTTTTCGTTTTCAGTAAAAATATCAATCAATTAACAAAAACAAAAACAAAATGAGAAAGTCAAATCTAATCACAATCATGTTGTTGCTAGCGGCAACACTATTTATTTCATCATGTATCGGCGACGGAGATGATACGACTATCAACACAGCCGCCCAAAAACAGTATCAATCCCAGATGTCAGGTACTTATAACGGGAAGGCTTACTTTATTCAGTCAAGCGCTTCCAAAGCTAACGACTCCACTACGACTATAGTATGGAGATTATCCAGTGATTCCATTATTACCGTAGCTAATTTCCCTGTCAGCTCGTATGCTAAAGATATTAATGACAGCACTTCCAACATATCAGAATTAAAAGCATTGAAGACAGCGTTGAAGTCGGCTCCTAACCAAACCGTGAAACTACTTTATGGCGTTCCTAGTACAAGTTATGTGACAAGCACATACATTAATTTTGTGGTCAACCCATATAGCATCAGTTTCGATCTTACATACGATGGAGCTACTCACAACATTATCATTCCATTCCAATGGAATTATTGCCTTGGCACATATACTATAAGTACCGGTTACGCTTCTTTAGTTATGCTCGCATCAGGTATTTATATAGATAAGACATCTTATAGCACCTACTTCACTTCTACGTACACATATCTTTTTGCATCAAGTAAATACTAGAATCCAAGTGAAATGAAAAAGTCGAGTATCATATTCATCACGCTATGTGTAATTGGTTGCATCTGCCTAACATCGTGTCTGAAAGACGATGAGAGAAACGGCACAGACCAATTATCAAACGAGGAACGTGTATCCTACTTTCTGTCAATGACAGGTACTTATACAGGTTCTGTAACCTACACGGATGATGATGATACAAAACAAACTAAAGATAACATCACTGCCGTCGTTTCGGGCAACGGCAGTGATTCCATTATTGTAACGAAAGCTTTCCCTAACGAAGTGATAGCTGCCTGTATCCAAGACAGTACAAAGATCAAAGAAGCTCTATTGAAAACAGAAAATAAAGACATAAACTCTGTTTTTCACTTCAATGCGATCGGCAGTGTTATATCATACAAGGTTATATCCGAGAGTATGGATTTCGACATTAACTATGACGGAAAAGTTCATAAGGTGAATATATTATTCTCAAGTAATCCGCCTTCAAGTGGTTTCGGTATTTTCAATGCAAGTAAGCACCAGATAGGCTTTAAGTTGGAAATAAATGCAATATATGTAGATAACAAGACTGTGCCATTAAGAAAAATACATTCGTTTGCATTCGAAGGAGAAAAAGCAGGAATGTAAGTATACACTGTAGGCGATGCGAGATAATACGGTGGAAGACAGTGAACAGATACTATGCAAGAGGGTTAAAGCTCATGAGAATACAGCAATCAGAGAGCTCTATTCCAATCATATAGGATACCTCTCCGCCGTATGTTACAGATATATTCCGAACAACGATGATGCGAAAGATGTACTTCAAGACAGTTTTATAAAAATATTATCCAGATTCCATCTTTTCGAATATCGTGGAAAAGGATCTCTGAGAGCTTGGATGGTAAGAATCGTTGTTAACGAGGCAATAGATTTTATCAAGGCGAAACAGAAAATGACGATCATTGATGATGACAACTGTCTACCGGATATACCAGAAGATGAGCCTGATACAGACGATGTGCCGGCAACAGTGATTCAAGAAATGATCAAAAGATTGTCTGATGGTTATCGTACCGTATTCAACTTGTATGTATTTGAAAAGAAAAGTCATAAGGAAATTGCTGCAATTTTAGGCATCAAGGAATCATCATCGGCATCTCAATATCTCAGAGCTAGAAGGATGCTGGCAAAATGGATAAACGAATATAATAAGACAGGAAAGGAGGAACGAAGATGAAACAAGATTGGACCGACAAACTCCCCAAAAAGATGTTTGATTATGAAGAACAGGCACCTGAAGGACTATGGGACAATATTGAGAAGTCTATTCATTCTACTGATGACATCGACAGGAATCGTCATGCGAAATCAGTGTGGATCAGATATTCGTCTATTGCCGTAGCGGCCGCCATATTATGCCTTTTCGGTATATTCATAGCAAACAAGTATTCTGTTATGGATTCTTCCTTGAAACATGTTTCAAAAATAGAACATCCTTCCGGCAACCATTCTATAAATGAACCTCTTTCTGATCAGAAAGATTTAATGGCAGATGCTCCCACTACGAAACAGCAAAGTTACAAAAGAATCTTTGTTCGTCACGCATCTTCACCCATGCAGTATGATGAGCCAAGTAGAGAATCAACTGTTAACAATACGATAAGTGACACGATAAAAGAGAATCAAGTTGTGACAAACGAAAAGCGGCAGTCAGAAACTACAGTAATCGCAAAGACTGAAGACAGAAGAAAGACCGGCAATCATTACAATGATGTTTATGCCCAACTCTATAAGAACACACAGAGACATTCAGAATCGGGCCTCAAATTTAACCTTTACGCTTCCAACATCCCTGTAGCAGCCGACAACAACAGTGCTTACAGCAGTACACTGATGGCGGCGAAATCTAATAACAATCTTCAATGTGATGCTGATAATATGAGTTTTACAAGTATGGTATATCAGCCAAATATCAACAATCCGCTGACAGACGTACTGACAAATAACTTCACGAAGGATACCAAAACAGACATCAAGCACAAACAACCGATAAGGTTTGGTATCACCGTATCGTATGAGATAAACCGCCGATGGGCTTTGGAAAGTGGCATCACATACACATATCTTACTTCAGACATCTATTCGGGTAATGCGAATAACAATTATCAGAGCAACCAGAAGTTGCATTACCTTGGCATTCCCCTTAACATCATATATAATATGTGGGAAAGGAAAGGTGTCTCTGTGTACCTCTCCGGCGGCGGAATGGGGGAAATATGTATTGACGGGAAACTTAATACTGATTATGTTATAGACAACACAGTGGAATCCAGTGGGAGTGAAAAGATTCACAATCATCATCCACAATGGTCAGTAAACGGTGCAGCAGGACTGCAATACAGTTTTATACCCAACTGCGGCATTTACGTAGAACCGGGAGTAAGCTATTACTTCGACGACGGAAGCGATATCCAAACAATCTATAAAGAACATCCCACCAATTTCAGTTTAAAACTGGGTTTGAGATTCAGAATAAAATAAAAATCATTGATTATTTTGATTATTCTCCGATTTAATATATCTTTGCCATCGGTAACAGTTCTAAATCATCAAAATCGGATTAGGTTATGCCAAAATCATTCTATCAAAAGAAGGAGCCCAAATTGATAAATGCAAAAACTATAACAATAGCTGTCATAGTGGCAATGCTGTTTGTCGCACACTTCACTATACCATCAGAGAAGCACATCAAGAGAACTATTACATCTTTCGTTAAGTCGGATATAAAAAAGAAGAGTGCTGACAACATGGCTACAGACGAAGATGCCGACAGCATGTTCTACACATACAATTCTATAGAAGTGATACATCATTCCCTATATGCAGAAGTAGTATTACATAACAGATATAAGACAAATAATATCATATCCGCAATAGGTCTGTACGGGATAGTTTTTCCATTGATAGACTGGAATGAATATATTGTAACTAACGGTCCTGTAAAACACAAATATTACCATGCAGGTAAAAAGAATCCACAGGAAACTCCTTGGATCGGTAATAAAGATTGTGAAACGGGTGAGATTCCTAATCAATAAAAGGAGTATGCGTTGCGCACACTCCTTAGTATATCGTCCCTGTCTTTTTTTTATTCTGTCAGAATCACAGTAACGCCCCGTGCGCTCTGTGCGCCCATTACCAGAGCTTGTTCAATATCGGCTGTCTTCGACGGACCAGAGATAAATGATCCGAAACCATAATCATTGAATTGGATTTTACTATAAGCCTCATGCATATTGTTTACAATATTTTTGCGACTGATTACAATTGTCAGATATTCGCAGATGAAATAAGCAGCTTTTTCTTTTGTGGCCTGTGGAATCCAGATACATCCATTTTCCGCAACGCCAATATCTCCTTTAACGACAGTCACATCTGTATCGTTGAGATCTTGTGCTTTATCCACATTGTCGGGATTGACAGTGGCTATTGTTACCTCTGGTAGATTTGAGGCTATCTTTTGGGCATCAGGATAACACTTCCGGATAACCTCATTGATATCATCCCCCTCTTTCATAATGACCACATGACCGCCCACTATTTCACTGATACCGATAAACTGGCCTACAGTGTCTTCGTATTGAATACCCTTGATATCCATATTTGGCATTTCAAACTGCTGATGGATATTCTTCCTGATATTTGATAATATTGATTCTTTACTGCTCATAGCTATTTCACTTTACCTTTTTTCCACATCTGTTCAAATGATTCTTTCGCAAAAGTAGGCAATTCTCGCCCTCTTCCCCAAGCGTTTATCCCGTTGTAAGTGATAAACCGTGGCATACGGTTGACGATCGGGGCAAATTTCAAACTAGTCTGATAGATAGATGGATGGTTGAAAAGGTACGACATGCCTTTCGACATCATCTTTTTCATCGGATCCGCCTTACCTACAGAGTCAAGAGTCTGACGCCAACGGTAAATCTGTTCTGACAAGTTCACCTTTGCCGGACAGACATTATCGCAAGAGCAGCAAAGTGAACATGCCGACACATTGTCGCTATACTCTTCCGGGTTGCGAAGCATACCTAGATTGATGCCGATTGGACCCGGGATAAAATAGGTGTAAGAGTAACCTCCACTGCGTCTATATACCGGACAAGTATTCATACATGCACCGCAACGCAAGCACTTCAGTGTTTCCCAATGATCGGCATTGCCGAGTATGTCGCTACGACCATTATCGACAAGTACGATATGCATTTCCGCTCCCGGTCGGGCTTTACGGAAATGCGAGGTATATGTCGTTGTCGGCTGTCCTGTTGCCGAACGGGCAAGTAGTCTTTGGAATACACTCAGACATTGATAATCGGGAATAATCTTTTCTAATCCGATGGAAGCAATATGCAGTTTAGGCATTGATGTACTCATATCCGCATTACCTTCGTTGGTACATACCACAACATCACCCGTTGCAGCCACTCCGAAATTGCCTCCTGTCATACCTGCATCGGCAGTCATAAACTCGTTTCGCAGGTGCATCCTTGCAGCACGAGTAAGATAAGTAGGATCAAAATTTCCTTTCTCCGTATGAAGTTTCTCCTCAAAAAGTTTACCCACTTGTTCACGTTTGATGTGGATGGCAGGCATAACAATATGTGAAGGTGCTATCTTCATCAACTGAAGAATACGTTCACCCAAGTCTGTTTCCACAACATCTATACCCTTTGAAAACAAAAAATCGTTGAGTCGGCACTCTTCTGTTAGCATAGATTTGCTCTTGACTAGTTTTTTAACATGATGTTTCTGAAGTATATCATATACGATTTCATTGTGTTCCTTGGCATCTTTTGCCCAGTGGACGATCACTCCGTTTTGTTCTGCATGTCTTGCAAACTCTTCTAGATAATAATCAAGATGGGTAACTGTATGGCGCTTGATAGCACTTGATAGGTCACGGAGCTGTTCCCATTCGGGAAGTCCCTTTGCCATCGTGTCACGTTTCGCGCGTGCATACCATATTGATTGATTATGCCATTGTGACTGTTCTTGGTCCGAAAGAAACTGTTGTGCAGCTATTGAATGTTTTGTGCTCATAATCCTGCGGCTAATATTTGTATAACATGAATAAACTTAATAGGCGCACCTGTTCGGCGGGCGATGCCCTGCATGTGCATCAAGCAGGAACTGTCCGGACCTGTAATATACTCGGCACCGGTGGCAATATGGTTTTTTATTTTATCTGTTCCCATCCTGACGGATACGTCGGGTTCTTCTACAGAAAACATACCGCCGAATCCGCAACATTCATCAACATGGTCGGGTTCATAGATTGTGATACCCTCTACTAGCGACAAAAGGTCTTTGATTTTTGAATAACTCGGAATATTCAGTTCACTAGCCGATGAAAGGTTCAACTCCCGTACACCGTGACAACTGTTGTGCAAACTCACCTTATGGTGAAACTTTCCTGGCAAACTCGTCACTTTGAGTACGTCATGCAAAAATTCGCATACATCCATTATCTTATCGCTCGATTGACAAAAGTGTTTTCCTTCGAGTAGTCGAGGGTAATTCAACTTTACGAAAGCAGCACAACTTGCCGATGGGGCTACAACATAGTCGTAGTCTTTAAACATGTCTTCAAAACGTTCGGCGAGAGGAATAGCCTTCTTCTCAAATCCTGCATTCGCCATAGGTTGTCCGCAACAGGTCTGGTTGAGTGGATAGTCCACATCTATATTCAGATGCTTCAACAATTTATAAGTCGCGACACCTACTTCCGGGAAAAGCGTATTCACATAGCATGGGACAAATAATCCGATTTTCATTCTTATTATGATTTAGTTTGGGGACAGTCGTTAAATACCGTCCCCATGATACCTTATTATATATTAATATTGAGTGTCAAGATATACCACATGAGTCTGTAGGTATTCTTCTAGTCCGTGTTTGCCGTCAGCACCGCCGATACCCGACTTACGCCAGCCTGCATGGAAGCCCTGAATAGCTTCAAAGTTTTCACGATTGACATAAGTCTCACCGAACTTCAGTTCACGCATAAACTTGAACGAGGTATCGAGATCTTTTGTATAAATAGACGACGTCAATCCATATTCACAATCGTTTGCCATAGCGATAACTTCATCGTCTGTGTCAAATTCCACAACAGGCAAGACTGGTCCGAAGGTCTCTTGTTGAATAATATCCATATTCTGTTTTGCACCATCGAGAATAGTCGGTTCGATAAAGTAACCTTTGTCACCGATGCGATGACCACCGCAAATCAGCCCGCAACCCTGTTTCACAGCATTGTCCACCTTGCCTAGTACGGTTTCCAATGCCTTCTTCTCAATCATCGGCCCCATATCAAGGTCTGCGATTTTAGAAGGATCGCCAGTCTTGACAGCCTTGAATCCGGCTATCAGTTTCTGCATAAAGTCATCTTTGACACTCTTGTGGACATATACACGTTCAGCGTTGTTACATACCTGACCTGTGTTGATTACGCGTGAATCGATGATTGATTTGACTGCAAGGTCCAGGTCGGCATCCTTCAGTACGATGGCAGGCGCTTTTCCACCTAATTCTAACGATACTTTTGTGATGTTCGGAGCTGCTGCCAGCATAATCTGCTGTCCTGCCGCCACACTTCCCGTCAGACTTACCATACCCACTTTCGGGTTGCCTGCCAAAGCATGACCGATAACGGAACCGCGACCATAAATAACATTGATGACACCATCCGGTAAACCTACCTCTTGGCAAACCTTTGAGAAAAGGTACATATTTTCAGGAGTCAACTGGCTCGGTTTCATAACGATGGTATTTCCTGTTACCAAAGCTGGAGCAGCCTTACGGGCAATCAGGAAGAAAGGAAAGTTCCATGGGAGTATTCCTGCAGTTACGCCTATCGGTTTCTTAAACAAGAAGATATTCTCATTCGGACGGTCACTCTGGATAATTTCGCCCTCATAACGGCGTGCCCACCCTGCCATGTAATCAAAATATTCGGCTGTTACACCTACTTCGACATTTGCCAAAGCCTGCGTTTTACCGCCTTCACGAACAATAATATCGGCAAATTCGGCAGCATGCTTACGGATGCCATCTGCAAGTTTATTGAGATAATGGCCACGCTCAACGGGAGCTACTTTTTCCCATTTAATCTGTGCTTTCTCTGCAGCATCTACTGCGGCAGCGGCATCTGCCTCAGAACCTTCCGGCTGACGACTGATTACCTCTTCTGTTGACGGGTTTAATACGTCAATCCTTTTTCCTTCTTTGTTATCAACGAACTTTCCGTTGATATACATTTTAAGTTCTTTCATTGTACTTGATTCAAATATTAATAATGTTTTAATAGATTTTTAGTTATTCCGCTCTGAAATCGGAAGTAACTCTTAAAGATTTCCAGTGATATTTCCTCCTTCTCATTAGCCATTTCGAATAATATTCGTCAGAAGTCATGACTGCATTGTCATCGGGTCGGCTTCATTCCCGTAAAACTGCAGTTTACAGCATCTTATATTTATTGCCCAAGACTTTTTCGGAAACAAAAATATGAATAAACTATGATGATGTACTGTGATTTATAATCTTTTTAATTTGATTTTTGATAAAACACCAAAACATTGACTTTTTTTTATTTTGTTTCAGACCTGTTCAGACTAACGATAGGCCAACCATCTTGATCCCATGTCATCTTTCTGATAATCAATTTGGATTCACCGAATTCATTTCTGGAATAAGCATGACATACGAAATAATCCTTATCGTCAAAATGATAAGCGGCACAATGTCCGGATGCATTGAACTCATCATTATTAGCTATGACGACGGAGCCGCCACCTTTTTCCATTTTAATTCCATTTTTGTCCTGATAAGGACCAGTTATTTGTTTGGAACGACCTACGGCCACTTTATAAGTGCTTTTGTCACCCCGACAACAATAGTCCCATGATACGAATAAATAGTAATAATCTCCATGACGAAAGATAAAAGGCGCCTCAACAGCATTTTCTCCAGGTTTCTTACTCAGTTTCGGAGTTACATCATAACGGCGGGCTATCGTAAACGGGGTTCCGACAGTCTTGCATAAGTCACTACTGAGTCTGACGAGTTGTATCCCGTCCCAGAAAGAACCGAAAGTCATCCAAGGATTCCCTTTTTCATCTACAATGATATTCGGATCGATGGCATTCCAATTATCTTTCATTGGGAAAGATTCTATCACCTTTCCCTTATCTATCCATGGATGAATCGTATCTTCCGGATTGAGCGTGGAACGGACAGCATGTCCTATCAGAGACGTGTTTTTACCAAAAGCGGAACATGCATAAAACAAATGGTAATTTCCCTGATAGTAAATAATATCAGGAGCCCATGTATGGCCGTTGAATAAGGGAAGCGCATCTTTTATCCAACCTGCAACGCTCTTGAATACCGGCGTTTCCATTTTCCATGTTATCAAGTCGGTAGACGATATATTGTCAATACCCATACCTGTATAGAAGACATAATATCTGTTTCCTTCTTTGGCCATTACCGGATCATGTACCATGGGATCTTGTGTGTTGAACACAAATCGTCTAGGACCATGCTGCTGGGCATAAGTCGACAAACTGACGAACAATAGTAAAACGACAAGTTGATAGATTCTTTTCATTGTTAGTACTAACGTATTTTCTATTAAATGATAACTAATGATAGGTATACCGCGAATTTACACCGCAATGTTTACCGATGACAAAGTTAGTGATATTTATTGTCTTGCAGTTATTTTTTGCGAATTATTTAATAATCAATCGTCTTTATTCTAATATAATACATCGGGGTGCCACTGTTCTTTATATCTATATTAATGTCTCAAATAGATGATGCAACATTCAATAGAGAAAATATGAACACAAATGTCCATTTGTAGAACACCGCAATTATGGGAAAAGGCTATAACTTTGTACGAAAAATAAATATGAAGGCTTATAATAATGGTTGAAAATCAGAGAGAGAAGAATATTTACGTCAATCAACGCAGTTTTATTACATTTTAAATGAAGAAGAAAATTTTTATTACCGGTGCCGCTGGATTTATAGCCAATCAACTGACTTTGGAATTATTAAAAACAGATTGTGAGATTATCTGTATTGATGATCTCAACAACTATTATAGCACCCAACTCAAGATTGACAGATTAAAAAGGCTTGGCGTATATTATGATTCATCAGGAAATAACAAGAAGTATCAAAGTACAACGTTTCCGAACCTTACTTTTATAAAGATGAAACTGGAGAACAAAGCGGGTATAGATCAACTTTTTATGGACAACAGCTTTGATTATGTCATCCACCTTGCCGGTCAAGCTGGCGTCAGATATTCAATATCCAACCCCTATTGTTACATGGAAAGCAATATATTAGGTTTCTTGAACATACTTGAAGCATGCCGGTATCATTCGGTAAAACATTTGATATATGCGTCATCTTCAAGCGTCTACGGTCTCAATAATCATGTTCCTTTCACAGAATCGGAAAAGACAGACCAACCTGTAAGTTTATATGCAGCATTCAAAAAGAGCAACGAATTAATGGCTCATGCATATTCTGCATTATACAGAATCCCAACAACAGGTTTCCGTTTCTTTACGGTCTACGGTCCATGGGGCAGACCTGATATGTCACCGATGCTATTCTCTGATGCAATTAAGAACGGTAAAACAATTAAAGTCTTTAATAACGGGAACTTGTTTCGTGACTTCACCTACATTGACGATATCGTATCAGGAATACTCTGTACATTGGAATGCCCGCCACGACAAGAAGAATGTACTTCAGGGATTCCAACAAAGATTTATAATATCGGATGCGGACATCGTGTTCCTTTGATGGACTTCATCAGTGAACTTGAACGTCAAATGGGTAAAGAGGTTAAGAAGGAGTTCCTACCTATGCAAAAAGGAGATGTATATCAAACCTACGCAGATTCGTCCCGTCTGTTCAGTGAACATGGTTACAAGCCACATGTTCAACTTCATGAAGGACTAAAACAATTTGTCTCCTGGTATAATGATTATTATCAATAAGAATAAATGAACAATACACTACATTATCAATTTACAGTAATCGTTCCTGTATACAATGAAGAAGAAGGCATTGCCAGATTGGCAACGGCACTCGGGGAATTTATAGCGCAAGGTGCTGTGCCTTCATGCGTTCTTTTTGTCAATGATGGATCGACCGACAACAGTCAAGATCTCATAAAAAAAGAATGCGAGGCACGTCATCATTTCTTTTATCTTTGTTTCGATGGCAACAGAGGACTGAGCGCCGCCATCAAAGCGGGAATCGATTATGCTGAGTCGCAATGGGTGGGATATATTGACGCCGACCTTCAAACAGATCCTCTCGACTTCAACATTCTCCTCTCCTATGCGAATGAATTTCCGCTTGTCACAGGCATCCGGGCCAACAGAAAGGATTCTCACTTCAAACGTATTCAGTCTAAAATTGCCAATAGGTTTCGCCGATTGATGACAGGAGACACCGCTACAGACACAGGATGCCCGTTGAAAGTGATACAAACTGAATATGCCAAACGGATTCCGTTCTTTATCGGGATGCACAGATTTCTTCCAGCCTTGATAATGCTTCAACAGGACGGCAGGTTCAAAGAGATACCCGTCCACCATTATCCACGTATATCCGGACAGTCCAAATTCCATCTCTGGAACAGGCTTAAAGGGCCGTTCATAGACTGCTTCGCCTACCGTTGGATGAAGAAGCGAGCTATTCGTTATCAAATCAAATCACAGTATATTTAATATGAATATACTCACAAATATGATAGGAGTGGCAGCACTCTCCTGTTTTTCAATACGCGTCCTTCTGCAATGGTTTTTGTCAGAAAAGCAACGTAAAGTGGTGACACCCTCACTTTATTGGGTTTTTAGTCTGATCGGCTGTTATCTCTATTTTACTTATGGATGGTTGAAATCAGACATAGCCATCTTAGCCGGCCAGTTTATGTCAGTATTCATCTATATATGGAATCTGAAAATGAAAAGAGTATGGGACAAAATTCCCGTGTTCATACGTCCTTTGCTTTATTTCATTCCTCTGATGGCATTGCTCTATATCATAGCCCATTTATCTGGATTCAGAGAAGCCTTTGTGTATGACCAAAACTTGCCTCAATGGATGTTGATTGTCGGTCTGGTGGGCAACGTCCTGTTTTCTTCGCGTTTCCTGTATCAATGGTATTATTCATATCGGCATAGACGTTCAGAACTGTCAACCGGATTCTGGATCATCAGTTTTATTGGTTCCTTATTAATTATCTGTTATGGTAGTTACCGGGAGGACTGGATTCAGGTACTTGGTCAATTCAACATCATTGCTACCATCAGGAACCTCATACTTATAAAAAATAATCATGAGAACAAAGTTTGCACATTATAAGCAATGTGATATCATCACAGAACGAATTATCCTACTCATATTTATAGCAATCGTTGTCGCATTACTGCCTCTAATCATTGCACGCGATTTCACACCTTCCAACGAACTTCGTTATCTCAGTATTGCAGACGAGGCTTTACATCGCGGACTCTACTTCGCTTTTACCAATCATGGGGAAATCTATGCAGACAAGCCTCCTTTATACTTATGGATTGTCATGTTAGGTCGCAAGATATTCGGATGCCATCTGATGTGGTTTCTTTCCTTTTTCTCTCTTGTACCTACATTCATTGTCGCATATATTTTTGACTTATGGATCAGAAGATCCGCTTCCCGACAAACCAGAATTACGGCTATATTGCTACTACTGAGCAGTGATCTTTTCATCGGTGCAGGTATTATTCTCAGAATGGACATGCTGATGTGTATGTTTATTGTCATCGCATTTTATTTATTCTATCAGATGGAGGTCAACAGGAGCACAAAAGTTGCATATACATATTTATTCCCTCTATGTATCTTTATGGCTGTATTCACCAAAGGCCCCATGGGGATATTAATCCCGTTGGCAGGTACAACGGGCTATCTGCTGTTAACAAAAAGAATCAGAGCATTCCATCACTACTGGGGCATGAAGACATGGTGCATCCTGTTTTTTCTTTGCGCCGTATGGTTCACGTGTGTTTATCAAGAAGGAGGTATCGCATATATTAAGAACCAATTACTTCATCAGACATTCGGAAGGGCTATCCATTCATTTCGTCACGATCACCCCTTTTATTATTATATCATCAGTTATTGGTACACCATTGCGCCATGGTCAATACTCGGACTCGTATGTTTGATTCATGGAACATATAGGAATCTCATTCAAACGACAGAAGAAAAGTTCTTTTTGACTGTATCCGTCAGTACGTTTATACTGTTATCACTAATCAGTTCCAAAATAGAAATTTACATGCTTCCTGCTATACCTTTTTTTATCTATTTTACAACACTTCTCTTCTACAAAATAAAAGAATCAGCACTCGTGTCACTGGCTTTATTCATTCCATCTCTGCTTTTTGCCTTAATACTTCCCTGTCTGATCATAATGGACAAGTACGACCTTATCACACTTCCTACACCGGCATTGATCCCTGCAGCTATTGTTTTTTCTGCTGCAGGTATCGCTTCTATGACGGTTTTATTTATAGGTAAAAAGACATATTCGATATATTCATTATTTGCGGGGCTGTTTGCAGCGGTTTTCTGTATCGGACTGAATATATCCACAATCAATCCATACATTGGATATCGTCATGTGTGTCAGACAGCCAAGCAACTATCAAGAAAATACGACTTGTCGTATATCTATGTCTACAAAATGAGCAGAATAGATGATATTGATGTTTATATCAAACATCCCGCTCTAATCATTGATGATGATGCAAAAGAGAATGAATTTCCACGGCAGGGAATCGTTATTTTGCCCCAAGAAACACTTGATAATGGTATTCCAAAGGGATACATTAGATATGACGACGAACCCTATGCTATCTTAGTCTACAATAAACACGATACGTACAATTAGCTTATCTTTTAAAAAAATTACGGAAGCGTTGTAGAGAGGTTACTGCACTTCTGTAGCATTGTTACAGCACCGCTGTAGAGTGTTTACAGCACCGCTGTAATGTGTTTACACAGGCACTCTGTAAAATCTCTGACTGAATATTGACAATTATCTTATTGTGGTTTAGTGTTTTTACTGTCCGGCAGTTCAATACCTTGATAATAAAAAAGAGAGAGGGAGTTGAAATCCACTGATTACAACTCCCTTTTGTTATTAATGTCGGGATTACAAGACTCGAACTTGCGACCTCGCGCCCCCCAGACGTGTGCGCTACCAACTGCGCCAAATCCCGCTAATAATTTCTTTTTGCGGACGCAAAGGTAAGCACTAATTATGAGAAATACAAATTATTTGTTATAAATTTCTATTATTCTACAGTATAATTTACACCTGCGATGTCCAATAATGCTATGAAATTGAAGTATAGACCTGCTGTACCGTGATTTCCCATAGACTTGTTGATGACCTGTAAATTACTGTTTGTGTAACCGTCGTTATTTAATTTGGCTGCCATCTCTGTTGTGTTGAGAGAAGGAATAACAGTATCTTCTGTGCTATGGAAAAGCATGATAGGAGTACCTGTGTATTTCCAACCTGATACCAAAGAGTTGTTCTTCATTTCCTGGCGTAACTTCAATGACAGTGTGCTGGTTGTATCAGCCATCTCTGAAGAATAAACGTCTGTAAACTTTGTAGAACCGATCTTTGCAGTAATCTGATCCATAGTATAATTTTTCGAATATAATAAATCTGTATACTGTGATAACAATTGTCCTTTGAATATCTGTGTATAGTCAAGATTCATATTGTTTGCATTATCAATTCCTGTGATAATGAATGACAGTAGAGAAGGTGATGTCATCTCGTTTGTACTTACCATATTTCTATATGTAGCGTCTATATCGTAAGCACCAGCGCCTGAATAAGTTTTCGTAAACTGTATCTCTGATGAATATTGTTCTTCTGCCAGTCTTTCTATTGCCAAAGCAGCGTTACCACCTTCAGCATAACCGATGTTATATAGTTTGTCCCCTACAGTTACTCCGTTTGTAGAGAACCAAGAACGAACTTGTTTAAGCATATCGATTGCCTGCAAAGCTGTTGATTCGCGGTTCATGAAATACTGTGGATAATGCTGTGAAGCTCCAAAGCCGAGGTAATCAGGACATACGACTACATAACCTGCTGTTGCGAATAAAGCCATCATGTAATTGTCTGTAACAGACGGACTCTCTGAATTGGCTGCCATTGAAGAATGACTATAAAGAATAATGCCTTTGAAAGACTTGCTGTCTGCATAATCTTTGCGTGCATATACTCTACCTGATAATTTCGGTAAAGAAGTGTCTGATGACGAATAAGTAACATTGTAGAAATCTACCTGTTTCCAATTCTCTTTTGCATACTTCACTGCTTTACACAAAATAGAAGTTGAATCTGCCATCTGAGGCAAGAAGTGGTAATACTCTGGTATTACATCATTCAACTCGTACACTGATCCAGATTTTGTTACAGTAGTTGCAACAGTTGATTCTGAACTTGAACTTGTTTCTGTTATCTCATTCATTTCTGCTGTGCAGGAAGCGAGGAACATAAACAAAACTGCTAAAACAGCATAGCCGATTATAACAATAAATTTTCTCATAATAACATCTCTCCATTAATAAAATTGTAAATCTCGTAATAAACTCTCTTAAACTAAAAATCTCGTAAAAATCTCTTTCTCGTAATTGTATGTCGCAAATATAGAAACTATTTTTTTAACTTCCAAATATTTTTTTTAGAAATTCTGCCAAATATTTGTTTTTTAACATTATGACCACTATAGTTAACAGTTGTTTGCCATTAAAAGAGTCAAAATCCTTAATATACTTAAAATAAAGTATGCAATAAAGAATGTTAATGTGCATTTTAAAGCAGTTTTATGATATAGAATTCTAAAATAGACTAATTTTTTTGTTTTTTCAACGAATTTGCACTACCTTTGTATTATAATAATAAGGTACTATAATGCAATATACAATAAAAGCACCCGACACAATCAATTCAACGGTGAATTTGCCCGCTTCGAAGAGCATAAGTAATCGAGCACTGATCATATATGCACTTTCAGGGGGTAAAAAAATGCCTGAGAATCTATCCGACTGCGACGATACGGAAGTAATCATCAAGGCTCTCGAAAATATGCCTGATGTTATTGACATCAAAGCTGCCGGTACAGCCATGCGGTTTATGTCAGCCTATCTGTCTGTAACTCCGGGCTCTCACATTATCACTGGAACAGAAAGGATGAAGCACCGTCCTATCGGTGTACTAGTTGACGCTTTAAGATTTCTTGGGGCAGATATCGAATATATGGGTGAAGAGGGATTTCCTCCTCTGAAAATCACTGGTGGCAAACATGACGGTGGGCATCTCGAGATATCCGGCGGAATCAGTTCTCAATATATATCAGCCCTTCTTATGATTGGTCCGGTACTGGTAAAGGGACTGGAACTTAAACTGACCGGGGATATCATTTCGCGTCCGTATATAGACCTTACTCTATGGATGATGAAAGAATTTGGCGCCGATGCCGATTGGAGTGATATTGATACGATAACGGTAAAACCTCAGCCATACACATCACGCGACTACTATATAGAAAGCGACTGGAGTGCAGCTTCGTACTGGTACGAGATCTTGGCCATCAACGAAAATCGTGAAGATGAAATACAATTTACCGGTTTGATGGATGGCAGCATGCAAGGTGATTCGATTGCCAGATATATATTCAGTCTGCTGGGTGTCAAAACCTTATTCGAAAGTAAGGAACAAGGTGTTCCTACCACCGTTAAACTGAAAAAATTGACGAGAAAAGTACCACGACTGGATTATGATTTTGTGAATTGCCCTGACTTGGCACAAACTTTCGTTGTATGTTGCGCCATGATGAATATACCATTCCGCTTTACAGGTTTGAGGACACTCAAGATCAAAGAGACAGACCGTATATCAGCTTTGAAAACCGAGATGAAGAAGTTGGGTTATATCATAAGGGAAGAAGATGATTCGAACCTGGTTTGGGACGGTGAAAGATGTGAACCGCTGAAAGACATTTCGATTGATACGTACGAAGATCACCGAATGGCACTTGCATTTGCACCGGCAGCCATCAAAATCCCTGGATTGAAAATAAACGACCCTCACGTAGTGACAAAATCATATCCAAGCTATTGGAATGACTTGGAAAAAGTTGGGTTTACTATGACAGAAGAATAAAAAAGGACTCTATATGATTATTCTTGTTATTGCGCTCATTGTCCTGGGAATTATTGCCGCCATACTTGGATTAATGTCTAAGCACCGTGATGGTGTACCCGAGATTGTCAATGCAACAAACACTTCGTGCGCCACATGCGACGGAACAAATAGCAAGTGTGAACAGGAATGCCTGATGGAAGCATCAACAAAAGAAATAGAATACTTTGATGACGAGGAGTTGGATGCATATAAAGGTAAACAGGCCAACGAATATTCAGATGAAGAAGCGGAACAGTTTAGGGAAGTGATGTACACAATGAGACAAGAAGAGATAAAAGATTGGAACAGAAGTCTGATACTTCGCGGTATCAACATTCCCGACCAACTGAAAGATGAAGTGATCATGCTTATAGGAGATAACGAAACAGTGTGAAAAAAAAAGTAGAACATATCATCTTATTAATACCTATAGTGTTGATGATCACTATAGGGGGATGTTCTACGAGCAAAAACACATCACAGAGCAGATGGTGGCACTCTTTTAATGCAAAATACAACACATATTATAATGGTAGTTTGGCTTATATTGACGGTTACATTGAAAAAGAGAACGGCAATAAAGACAATTTCACCGAAATACTTCCTCTTTTTGCCGTAGGCAACAAGACAAGCAAAGACCTAGGAAAGGGCAACTTTGACAGGACGATAGAAAAATGCGAAAAGGCTATAAAAAGACATAGTATCAAACGTCGTCCTGTTTGGGATAAGAACCGAAAAAAGACCGAACGGGACATCGCTTGGCTCAACAGACGCGAATATAACCCTTTCTTATGGAAGGCATGGTTGCTCATGGGTAAAGCGCAATTCCAAAAAGGAGAATTTGAAGAATCCGCCGCTACTTTTTCTTACATGAGCAGATTGTATAGCGACCAACCGGCTATTTATGGTAAAGCACGTGCTTGGTTGGCTAGATGCTATACAGAATTAGGATGGTTTTACGATGCGGAAGATGTCATAACGAAAATGAAACGTGACTCGATGGACTGGCGTGCTGTAGGAGAATGGAACTGTACTTATGCTGACTATTACATACGTCAGGGGAAATATGAGGAAGCAATACCTTTCTTGCGCAAAATGATAGGCAGAGAGAAAAGAAGAAAACAAAAAGCACGTGAATGGTTTATCATGGGACAGATGCTGAATGCTTTAAACAAAAAGCAGGACGCTTATAAAGCATACAAAAAAGTGATTCGGCTCAGTCCGCCTTATGAAACCGAGTTTAACGCAAGGATAGCGCAGACCGAGGTCTTGGCAAAAGGGCAGACGAAACAGATGGTCAGCAAACTGAAACGTATGGCTATGTCGGACAAGAACAAGGAATATCTTGACCAAGTATATTATGCCATAGGTAACATCTATCTGGCACAGCGCGACACGAGTAACGCGATTGCTTCATACGAGAAGGGTGCCAATAAATCAACGCGCAGCGGTATCGAGAAAGGTGTTCTGTTATTACATCTCGGCAACATTTATTGGAATAAGGGAAAGTACAGTGACGCACGCAGATGTTATGGTACGGCTATCGGACTATTGGATAAGGACAGGAAAGACTATGAACAAATGTCCGACCGTTCCAAAGTGCTGGACGAACTGGTTCCTTTTACTGATGCGGTACAATTGCAAGACTCTCTTCAGACTCTGGCCAAAATGTCCGAACAGAACCGCAACATGTCCATAGACAGAGTAATAGATGCTCTCAAAAAGAAAGAAAAGGAAGAGAAAAAAGCCACCGAGGTAGCTAATGCTGAAAAGAACACTCAGCAACAAGGTGCCAGAGGGAATAATACAAACGTAAACAACAATACCACCAATAACACAGACAATCAGGGGTTATGGTACTTCTACAACCAAACGGCCATCATCCAAGGCAAGGCTTCTTTCCAAAAGCAATGGGGAAAGAGAGATAATGTAGACAACTGGCAAAGAATAAACAAGACTGTGGTTAAAGTTGACGGGACAGACAACAGCGCCGACAACACGAACGGTTCTGCAATGGCAGACACGAATAATGATTCCATCAAGAACAATGCCGTTGACAGTGCTGTCAACGATCCACACAAACGTGAGTATTATCTGGCACAAATACCGTTTACAGACGAACAGATAAAAGCCAGTAACGCTATCATCGAAGACGGACTTTACAATTCGGGCGTTATTTTCAAGGATAAATTGGATAATCTGAATCTTAGCGAGAAGAGTTTGACAAGACTGGTAGACAATTATCCTGATTACGAAAAGACACCTGACGCCTACTATCATTTATATCTGCTGTATTCAAGATTAGGCAATAATAAGATGGCGGACAACTATCTGAACAAACTGAAAAACAAATACCCCGACAATCAATGGACGACATTGCTGTCCGATCCGTATTATGCCGAGAATGCAAAATTCGGTATTCACATAGAAGATTCACTGTATGCCGACACCTACGATGCCTTCAAATCGAATCATCTTTCAAAAGTTAAAACAAACAGTCAACTTTCCAAATCAAGATTTCCACTGGGGAAGAACCGCGATAAATTTATTTTCATCGACGGTCTGCGCCTGCTTAATGACGGTGATGCCAATGGTTGTATCAACAACATGAAAGAAGTTATAGAAAAATACCCGAAGAGTGGAATCAGTGAGATGGCTGGTATGATACTGAAAGGAGTCAATAGTGGACGTAAACTACGCGGCGGAAAATTTGATATCGGTGATGTATGGGACAGGCGCAATGCTGTATTGAACGACAGTGATACGACTGCCGCAAAAAAGTTGATTGCTGAAAGGGATATAGATTTCTCGTTTATGCTGGTATATAAAGCTGACACGCTTAATGAGAATCAATTGTTATACGACATTGCCAAATATAACTTTTCCAATTTCCTCGTCAGAAATTTCGACCTGAATATTGTTGATGACGGCGTGTTGAGAAGAATGGAAATAAACGGGTTCCGCAACTACGACGAAGCTCTGCAATATGCCAGAAAACTATATACCGACAAAGCGGTATCCAAAGAATTATCGAAATGCAGAGGTATCATCATCAGTGAGAAGAACAAGCAACTGATAGGGAAAGAATACAGTTATAAAGACTATGACAAGTTCTATGACAAGCATTTCGCACCTCTCAAGGTCACAACCGAACCGCTCTTGTTGAATCCAGAGCCTGTCAATCCAGACAAACGACTGAAAGAACAGGAAATAAAACAAGATAAGATTGAAGAGGAAAAGAGCAATAAGAACGACAAAGAAAGCGAAGATAACTTTTATGATGATTTGGAGGACATATTAAATGAATAACGGACTATTACTATGGGTGGATGACGAGATTGAACTATTAAAAGCTCACATCTTGTTCCTTGAGAAGAAAGGTTATGAAGTGGTAACGGTTAGCAATGGCACTGATGCCATAGACCAATGCAAGCAACATAACTTTGACCTTGTTATGCTGGACGAAATGATGCCAGGCATAAGTGGACTCGAGACTTTACAGAAAATAAAGGAGATATTGCCGGCTACCCCCGTGGTTATGGTGACCAAGAGTGAAGAGGAAAACATTATGGACCAGGCCATCGGTCAGAAAATTGCAGATTATCTTATCAAGCCTGTTAATCCGAACCAGATTCTTCTTACGCTCAAAAAGAATATCCACCGTAAGGAAATCGTTACCGAAGTAACGCAAAACAGTTATCAGCATAACTTTCAGGATATCGCCATGCAGATATCCGACTGCAAATCTTACGAAGACTGGATTGAAGTATACAAGCGTCTGGTACACTGGGAACTAGAACTCAGCAGTACTGACAGTAACATGACAGAGATGCTAAAAATGCAGAAAGAGGAAGCCAACATCGGATTTACCAAATATATCAAGAACAATTATTTGCGATGGGTTGCCCCTCAACAGAACACGGTATCTCAGACAGGAAATAATCTGCAAAGGTTGATGGCTAACCGTAACAACACGAAGCCACGGCAAGAAGACGATACAGACAGACCGATGTTAAGTCCTGAAGTGTTTAAGAAGAAAGTTTTTCCCATACTGAACCAAAGTGAAAAGGTTTTTCTCATTGTACTAGATAATTTCAGATATGACCAGTGGCGTGTCCTCGCGCAGGAGATTGGCGACATGTTTGATATAGATGAAGATTTATATTTCAGTATCCTTCCTACAGCAACACAATATGCACGAAATGCCATATTCAGTGGACTGATGCCTAACAAGATAGCAGAGATGTTCCCTGAATTGTGGGTTGACGAAGATGAAGAGGAAGGAAAGAATCTGAATGAAGAGCCTCTGATACAAACCCAACTTGACAGATACCGCAGACATGACTCTTTCTCATACCATAAGATAAACGATTCAACCGGTGCAGAGAAATTCATACAGCAGTTTAAAGAACTGGAAAAGAACAACCTGAACGTTGTCGTATTCAATTTTATAGATATGCTTAGTCATGCCCGTACCGAATCCAAAATGGTTAGGGAACTGGCCAACAACGAGTCTGCCTATAGAAGTATCACACAGAGTTGGTTCAGACACTCCGTGATGAGCGACCTGTTCAAAATACTCGCCCAAAGCGACTATAAAATACTGGTAACGACAGATCATGGCAGTATAAGGACAGACAAACCGATAAAAATCATAGGTGACAGGAACACGAACACCAACCTGAGATACAAACTGGGTAAGAATCTTTCTTATGATTCAAAAGACGTTTTTGTAATTCACGATCCAAGAAAAGCCCAACTACCTGCCCCTAACCTCAGCACTACTTATGTATTTGCCTCGGGCGATTCGTTTTTTGCATATCCGAACAACTATAATTACTACGTGTCCTACTACAAAGACACATTCCAGCACGGAGGAATCTCCATGGAAGAAATCATTATACCAATCATCACCCTGACAGGAAGAAAAAGATAATCATAAATAAATATACAATGGAAATAGAAATTGAAGATCTTGCCAATATCCGCAAAGCGGCAGAAGAATTCATTGCCAATATGGGCAACAGCAAAGTATTTGCATTCTATGGTAAAATGGGTGCGGGAAAGACGACCTTTATCAAGTCGATATGTGAATGTCTTGGTGTGGAAGATGTTATTACTTCACCCACATTCGCAATCGTAAATGAATATCGTACCAATACAGACGAACCGATATATCATTTTGATTTTTACCGAATAAAGAAACTGGAAGAGGTTTATGACATGGGCTATGAAGACTATTTCTATAGTGGTGCTCCATGTTTTATAGAATGGCCTGAATTAATAGAAAACCTCTTGCCCGAAGAAGCCATAAAAGTGACCATCTCCGAGCAAGAGAACGGACGAAGAACGGTTTCTTTAGGATAAGTTCTGCTCTTCAAAATCCATATCAGCCTGAGCTACAAAGAAGACATCCTGCGGATCATAAGGTCCACGCTTGTCTTCTTTTGCTTTCTTGCACACATATTCGGATACTTTATCTATATCGATATCCACATAACCGTCTTTATCCGGTTCTGCATCCAATACGCCACTGGTATAGTAATAGTCTACTATCTTATCTAAGATATAATAATAGTCCTCATCACTGAATTTCGTCTTCAGTTCCGATGGAAGCTGATTCTTAATAAATTCCACTTCACGTGCATCTTCCTCTGCATCCATCTGAAGTTCTTCGTCTATATTAGCCATATTATAGGAGAGATCTGAATTTTTCTTCCAATTTTGCCTTTGTAGATGCACCTACGAACTTGTCTACTACTTCTCCCCCTTTAAAGAATAAGAGAGTAGGAATCGTGCGTATGCCAAATTGCGCTGCCAAGTCGTCATTCTCTTCAACATCACACTTACCAACCACAATTTTACCATCATATTCTCCTGCCAGTTCTGAAACGATTGGTGCAATCATACGGCAAGGTCCGCACCATGTAGCCCAGAAATCGATAACCAATGGTAAATCGCCATTCCTCAAACTCTCAAAATTTTCACTTGTAATCTGTACTTCCATTTTTATTATTATTTATTGTTATTAAATATCTATAGACTGCAAACGGTATGCCATCATCAGTTGATTGTATAATCGAGCGCTGGATTTTCTTTTATATATGACAAAAGTTCACGGGCGACATTGATGTTTTTGGTTCTACTCTTCAGTTTAATGTTACTATTATTTGCTACATCTCTGATTTGGAAAAACAATTCAGTAGACCCAGGATTGTCAGCTATCATTGTCGACAAATCGGAAACCATCGTATCATCTAGTTTTGAAACATCCATCATGATCGTAATGCTCCCTACATTTTTATCTTTTATATCCTGAAGAAATTCTATATTGGATATCTTTAAATCATAAAAAGTGCTGTCCTTATAACGCTGCTGACACTTCGCCGTAATGCATATCGTATAACCCTCTTGAAGTTTCCCCTGCCACATTGTCCAGTCATCACCGAAAAGAGCAAGTTCTCCAGTTCCTTCGAAATCCTCTAAAGTAACAACGCCAAAGGGTTTACCCGTCTTTGTAAATCTGGGTCTTACCCCTGTAACGATGCCACCTATTTTGATTTCTTCTCTTTTTGCAAGTTCTTCTTTATCTTCACCCAACTCACTGCAATGGGTATTGCACATATTCTCCAGTATATAATTGTATTCATCCAACGGATGAGCTGAAAGATATATGCCGACCAGTTCACGTTCCTTATTCAATTTTTCAATATCACTCCACGACTCTGCATTTGGAATCGGCGGTGTAGCTATTTCTACCGAATTGCTTTCGCCGAAAAGCGAATTTTGTGCCTGGGATTTTTCTGATTGATACAATTGTCCGTAACGCATTAGGGTATCCATAAAGGTGTCACCTTTATTATTATCGGCAAAGTATTGTTCCCGTTTGATATCAAAACTGTCGAAACCGCCACTCAACGCCATACTTTCGAAACATTTTCTGTTGCAGGCCGACAGACTTACACGTTGCACCACATCAAAAACATCCTTATAGACTCCGTTTTTATCACGTTCTTCAATGATTGCAGAAGCCGCTGAACCACCGATACCCTTCACCGCCGCCAAACCGAAACGGATTGCGCCATGGGTATTGACACTGAACTTCTGACGACTTTCATTCACATCCGGTCCCAATGTTTCTATTCCCATCGCCTTACATTCATCCATCAGTTTGGTGATTTCAGTGATATTATCCAAGTTACGGCTCATAACAGCAGCCATGTATTCAGCAGGATAATGCGCCTTAAGATAGGCTGTCTGATAGGCAACCCATGAATAGCAGGTGGCATGACTCTTGTTGAAGGCATACGAAGCGAATTTCTCCCAGTCAGCCCAAATCTTTTCCAGGACTTCTTTCTTATGTCCGTTCTTCTGACCACCCTCTATGAATTTAGGATGCAGATGGTCTAGTTTTTCCTTCAGTTTCTTACCCATCGCCTTACGGAGTGTATCACTCTCACCACGGGTAAAACCGGCCAATTGTCTACTGAGCAACATGACTTGCTCCTGGTAGACTGTAATACCATAAGTGTCCTTCAGGTATTTCTCCATACATGGAATATCATATATCACCGGTTTTCGACCTAATTTTCTGTCGATAAAATCAGGTATATAATCCATTGGTCCCGGTCTGTAAAGGGCGTTCATCGCAATAAGGTCTTCGAATGTCGACGGATGAAGTTCGCGCAAATATTTCTGCATACCGGCAGACTCAAACTGGAACGTACCGATCGTACGCCCTTCGCAATACAACTGATATGTCTCCGGGTCATCAATAGGAATCGTATCCAGATCTATTTCCACGCCCCTACTCTGACGGATGTTTTCAACAGCCTCCTTCAGAATCGAAAGAGTTTTAAGTCCCAAGAAGTCCATCTTGATAAGTCCCGTTTCCTCTATCACGCTACCCTCGTACTGTGTACACAACAGTTTACGCCCCGGGTCAGCCTTATCTTCAGCTGTAGAAACAGGCACCCAGTCACTGATTGGGTCTCGGCAGATAATAGTTCCGCAGGCATGTATACCTGTATTGCGCACATTACCTTCGAGCATCTTGGCATAACGTATCGTCTCACTCAACAGTTTATTGTTAGAAGCCTCAGCGTCTCTCAGTTCGGGTATACATTTTATAGCATTGGGAAGATTCATCTTCAACCCGTCCGGCAATTTATCAGGAATCTTCTTGCAAAGATCATTCGATATGTTCAGTGGAAGTTTTTCGACACGTGCCACATCCTTTATTGCCAATTTCGTAGCCATTGTACCGTAAGTGATAATATGCGCCACCTTGTCTGCTCCATATTTGTCGGTCACCCAATCCAATACCTTTCCACGACCGTCATCATCAAAGTCGGTATCAATATCCGGAAGAGATATACGGTCAGGATTCAGGAAACGTTCGAAAAGCAAATCATACTTGATAGGGTCTATTTTGGTTATTCCCAGACAATAAGCCACAACAGAACCGGCGGCGCTGCCACGTCCCGGACCGACCATCACGCCCAATTCATCACGGGCTGAATTGATGAAATCCTGCACGATAAGGAAGTAACCGGGGAAACCCATCGTCTTCATCACATGCAATTCAAAATTAACACGTTCTGAAACTTCATCAGGCAACGGGTCGCCATATATGTGTCGGGCTCCATCATAAGCCAGTTTAGCAAGATAATCCGCTTCAAACTTGATACGATAAATTTTATCATACCCGCCTAATTTCTTAATTTTCTTCTCACCCTCTTCATGCGACATAATAACGTTACCGTTCTCATCACGGGTAAACTCTTCAAAGAGCTGTTCTTCCGTAAATTTTTTCCGTACGTCCTCTTCTGTTCCGAATTCTTCCGGAATCGGGAAGAAAGGCATAATAGGCGCATGATCTATTGTATATTGCTCTACCTTATCCAATATTTCACAAGTATTCGAAAGGGCTTCAGGCATATCCGAGAACACTTCGTTCATTTCTTCCCTTGTCTTGAACCATTCCTGTTTTGAATACAGCATACGGTTGCTGTCATCCAAGTCCTTACCTGTAGAAAGACAGAGTAATCTATCATGAGCCTCAGCATTCTCCTGGTCCACAAAATGACTATCGTTCGAACAAATCAGTTTGATACCGTATTCTTTGGCAAACTCTATCAAGACCCTATTGGCTTTCTGCTGCAAAGGAAACGTTTCTCTGTTCGCACGGATATTCGGATCTTTCACTTCATGACGCTGCAATTCAAGATAATAATCATCACCGAACAAGTTGTGATACCATTCCACAGCCTCACGGGCTCCCTCTATATTGCCTTTTAATATCTTTGCAGGAACCTCACCTGCTATACAGGCTGAACACACGATAAGTCCTTCATGATACTTTTCCAAATCCTTGCGGTCGGTACGGGGACGCATATAAAACCCGTCTACCCAGGCACGAGAAACCAATTTGATAAGATTATGATAACCCTGTGCATTTTTAGCCAAGACGATCAGGTGATAACCACTTTGGTCTCCATGATCCCTTACTTTATCCTCCTTATTATGATGCGCCACATACATTTCACATCCCAGAATAGGGATAAACTCAGGTTTACCTTCCTCCTTTAATTTGGCATTTTTCTTCTTGCAATAATTATAAAAATCTTTTATACCCATCATGTTTCCATGATCGGTAACCGCCATCCCCCTCATTCCATTTGCGATAGCCTTATCGACCAGTTTCTGAACACTGGCCTGACCATCTAGAATAGAGTAATATGTATGTACATGTAAATGAACAAAATCCTGCATGTTGTATATAGATTGTGATATTTTCAAGTTGTAAAGATACTCTTTATAGCTGAGATAACAAAAGAAAAAGTCGAAAAATTTGTATTATACATAAAAAAGGATTACCTTTGCAAACTGAACGAAGCTTCGAAAAATACAATGGGAGAACGAATTAAAAAACTTAAGAAGATACGAATACACCGCGAAGGAACTGATACGCTAATCTATGGATTATTTTTTATCATTGCCGTCGCCGTCATTTTATGGCGCTCTTTTGAAACCACGATACCTTTTTGGTGCTTTACTGTTATTTGTACTGTCATCTATTGTATAGTTACAAATTTCTACAGATGCCCGATACGTTACTTTAATGGTGAGACCAATAAAGTTGTAGTTGCACCTGCCGACGGTAAGATTGTCGTTATCGAAGAAGTGGAGGAAAACGAATATTTCCATGATAAGCGTTTGATGATTTCAATCTTTATGAGTTTGTTCAACGTTCATGCCAACTGGTTCCCTGTAGACGGGAAAGTGAAGTTTGTCCATCATCAGAACGGCAATTACCATAAAGCGTTTCTGCCTAAAGCCAGTGAAGAAAATGAGCGCGCAGACATTATGATAGAGACAGAAGACGGTACGGAAATATTATGCCGTCAGATTGCCGGAGCTGTAGCCAGAAGAATCATCACATACGCAAAAGAGGAAGAAGAATGCTATATCGACGAGCACCTCGGTTTTATCAAACTAGGTTCCCGAGTTGATGTATTTTTGCCTATAGGTACTGAGGTTTGCGTAAAAATGGGACAAAGCACTACCGGTGACCTTACCGTCATTGCTAAACTGAAATAAAATGGCTAACTGCATAACAAAAATCATACCCAATACACTTACTTGCTGCAACTTGATTTCCGGTTGTATTGCCACATCGTTTGCATTGGCAGGAGCATCCGACAAAGCATTCCTTTTTATTGTGATAGGTGCAGTATTCGATTTCTTTGACGGGATGAGCGCAAGACTTCTGGGTGTTTCTTCACCTATCGGAAAGGAGCTCGACTCTCTTGCCGATGATGTCACATTCGGTGTCGCGCCGGCATCTATGGTTTTTTGTTTGCTTTATACAATCGAATATCCGTCATCTCTCGAATTTGCAAGACCCGTATTACCCTATTTCGCTTTTGTCATAGCAGCATTTTCGGCGCTGAGGTTAGCTAAGTTCAATTTGGATGAGCGGCAGACAACTTCGTTTATCGGCTTACCGACACCTGCCAATGCCTTGTTTTGGGCATCACTGATTACTGGCACGTCATTAGAAGACCACGGTACGGTCGTATTACCTCTTGTATTAGGATTAATCATCTTGTGCTGTTATCTTCTTATTGCGGAGATTCCAATGTTTGCCCTAAAGTTTAAACATTGGAACTGGAAGGGTAATGAAATAAAATATGTCTTTATTCTTTCCTGCATTCCTTTACTTCTCGTATTTCGGCTTGGTGGCTTTGCTATTATCATAGCCTGGTATGTAATTCTGTCGGTTATTTCAAACAAAAGAAACAAATAGATAATGTATGGATTCCTTGTTTTCATTCTCGTCTTTTTTTCTATCATCGCTTTCGTGATTGGAAAATTTGTATTTAATGTATATAAGATTATACATAAGACAAAGAAAACGGCGGAGGAGTTTGCAAAGAACATGAATAACGGGAATCCTGGCGGATTCGACAGCAGGGATTATACAGGAGGAAAAGAAAAACAGACATCAGGTAACGATGATGTTATCATAGACACAAGAAATCCCGATGTGTCTAAAAGAAAAATATTCTCCCCGAAAGAGGGAGAATATGTTAAATTCGAAGAAGAATCTTAATTGTGAACTAGTGTTCCTATCTCTTCACCGTTCATAACCTTTTTCAGGTTGCCTACTACATCCATATTGAAGACATAGATAGGCAGATTATTTTCCTTACACATGGTCGTTGCCGTAAGATCCATTACTTTCAGTCCCTTTGTGTATATCTCATCATAAGTGATATCTTTAAATTTGGTGGCTGTCGGGTCCTTTTCCGGATCAGCTGTATAGACGCCGTCTACGCGTGTCCCCTTCAACATGACATCTGCCTCTATTTCTATGCCACGAAGAGAAGAACCTGTGTCTGTCGTGAAATAAGGATTTCCTGTCCCGGCACTGAATATACATATTATACCTTTCTCCATCGCCTCTATGGCATTCCACTTGTTATAGAATTCGCCGATAGGTTCCATACGGATGGCTGTCATCACCTTCGTTTTTACGCCCAGTGAACCTAAGGCACTGCTCAGTGCCAATGAGTTGATCACCGTAGCGCACATACCCATCTGGTCACCCTTTACACGGTCAAATCCTTTTCCCGTGCCACTCAGTCCGCGGAAGATGTTTCCACCGCCGATTACAATTCCTATCTGCACTCCCATATCAGATATTTCTTTTATCTGACTTGCATACTCTCCCAGGCGTTCAGGGTCTATACCAAAACTTTGTTTACCCATTAAACTTTCGCCACTCAACTTTAATAGAATTCTCTTGTACTTTGCCATATTGTGTAATGATTTAATTATTTACTCTATGATATATTTCACTTCTTTGAAAGCATATCGACGTATTTTGTGATCCGTATCCCGAAGCAATAGATGACCGTCATCCTCCACACCTTCTATCGAAGCACGGAACAGTCCCTCACTGTCACTATATGGAAACAGACCTTGACTTCTATATAAAGACGACATGTACTCGTCACGTATATCCCTGTAATCACCCTTTTTGATCAGCGTCATATATTCTTTTAATTTCTCAACGACATCATCCAGAACACACTTAGGGTCGGTCTCTTTACCCAATATTCCATACAACGATATCGGATTGGTCGCCGTACAATGAAATTCCTTCTGATTGATATCTATGCCCGTACCGAATACACAATCTCGGATACCATGGCTCGTAATTGTAGTTTCTATCAGTGTTCCGCTGATTTTATTGTCACGCCAGTATACATCATTGGGCCATTTGACAGTTATATCATCCGTATACGTATCCAACGTCTTCTTGACAGCTAAAGCTATCGCCATAGACAGCACGAACTGTTTATTGACAGGTACGGAAACAGGATGCACCAAAACACTGAACAGAAGATTTTCATCCCTTTCCGACTCCCATACATTACTACCTTGTCCCTTACCGGCCGTTTGATATCCAGTCCATACCACCACCATCTTATCTTCATCTATAAGAGAGGATAAATGGTTCTCGCGTAGATAGCGGTTTGTCGAATCCGTTTGTTCCAGATATATAAGTTCCGTCTTCATTTTGTCAATATGGTATAGGCAGGAAAGCATCCTCTATATGATTAATACTGATGTCGTTTTCGTTCGAACCGACAATAGATATGATATCGAAACGGATATCCTTATCAATACGGTATAATTTAATGTAAGCATTGGCTGCGACCATGATACTTCTTACTTTCTGGCGGTCAACAGCCATTTCGGGTGCCATGATATAAGCATCAGCACGAGTTTTCACTTCCACGATAACGCACGTATCATCTTTGAAGGCCACTATATCAAGATCACGCCGTTTATATTTCCAGTCACGATGCAGGATAACATAACCTTTCTGTTGCAGATATTCAGCCGCCTTTATCTCGCCCCAACGTCCTAATTCATTATGCGCCGCCATTATTCTATTATTTTAATTGCAAAATTACGATTTTTATCCTACCCGACAAAACACAAGTCGGGAAATTATTGTAAATTTGCACGAAAAAGAACAATATATGGAAGAAGAACAAATAAAGAAAGATGAAAGGTATATGCAATTCGCTTTGGACGAAGCGCATAAAGCCTTAGATGAAGGTGAGATACCGATAGGCGCGGTCATCGTATGCAAAGACAAGATTATCTCGCGTGCCCATAACATGACTGAGACATTATGTGATGTCACCGCCCACGCAGAGATGCAGGCCATCACGTCCGCAGCCAATTTATTGGGCGGTAAATATCTGGACGGTTGTACCCTTTATGTCACAGTGGAACCGTGCAGCATGTGTGCCGGTGCCATAGGTTGGGCACAGATATCACGTATTGTTTACGGAGCAGGCGACGAAAAGCGCGGTTATCGCAAACTGGCACCGGGCTCTTTTCATCCCAAAGCCATAGTTCAATCCGGGATATTGGAAGATGAATGCCGCCAGATTATACAGGATTTCTTCAAAAATAAAAGGTGATTGTCATTCAATCACCTTTTATTATATTATCTATTTCACCAATATCACCAAATACTTGCTGGTACTCCAGAAAGACTGTGGGTTAGAGATATGCAGGATAAACTGGTCACTGGCATCCCGTTGTATACTATATGAGCCTGCCGGATGTGTAGTAAGCAGTTTGGCATATTTCGAATACAACTTGATATCTTTGTCCACACGGATATCAATCTTGGTAAAGTAATTCTTATTGAATGAAGCCTGCAACACTTTTCCATCCTCAATGATATGTTGCTCTTTCAGTTCCTTCTTCGTTCCGAACACAAACCAAGCCGAATTCAATTGTTTGTCCTGGTTATTGATAGTCTGCGTTTTCTGATTACTCTCATCGGTCAGACTTGATACATTCGTGTTCAGATTCGCAATCGTTTCATCCAGTTCGGAAATATGTATATCCTTTGCGTCCAGTTCGGCGCGCAACTGCTGCAACTGCTGGTCTTTTGCATCCAACTGTTTTGTAAGATTGATAATCGTACGTTTCAGTTGAACACTATTAAAAGAACTTTCCCTCAACTGCTCTTTCAGTTTGCTGATCAGTTCTCTGTTCTGCTTCATCGTAGTCTGGATGAACATGATATTCTCCTTTATCCTTTGAGTCATATCCGTGCCCTCACCCTGTTTAGCAAGGGCTACTCTGTTTTCAGCCTCATTTATTTCACGGAAACCTTCATTGATATCATTCAGGGTCCCCATCATATCATTTATCTCATTATCTTTTTGTGCCAATATCTTCTGCAACGAGTCAGTCTGTTGAGCCGTCACTATATTTGTCTGCGGTTTGTTATTGTTACATCCCACAAATACCAACGATAATACAGCGATATACAATAATCCTTTTTTCATATATTTTCTTCTTTGTTTTTATGTTCCTTTGTATTTTTCCCGGCGAGGACAATGACAATTTCCCCACGTGGTTCCACATCCGTAAAATGCTGAATGACCTCTTGCAGTTCACCTCTTACACTTTCTTCATGTATCTTAGATATTTCGCGGCAGACACTGACCTGTCTTTCCGCGCCGAATACGTCTGAAAATTGCTGCAATGTCTTTACCAGTCTGTAGGGTGACTCGTAAAAGATCATCGTGCGGACTTCATCCTTCAGACCTTCCAGTCTGGTAGCCCTTCCTTTCTTGGGCGGTAAGAAACCTTCGAAACAGAACCTGTCATCCGGCAGTCCTGAAGCCACCAAGGCTGGAACAAACGCCGTAGCACCCGGCAGACATTGTACCGTTATACCCGACTTGACAGCCTCGCGCACCAGAAAGAAACCGGGATCACTAATGCCAGGAGTTCCGGCATCACTGATAAGCGCCACAGTCTGTCCCGCCTGCAATCTTTCAACTATTCCGGCAGAAGTACCATGTTCATTGAATTTATGATGAGACATCAGATTGTTCTTGATCTCGAAATGTTTCAACAGGATACCCGATGTTCTTGTATCCTCTGCCAATATCAAATCTGCCTCTTTCAAGATACGAATAGCCCTCAGAGTGATGTCTTCCATATTCCCTACCGGTGTAGGAACTATATATAGTATTCCCATAATGAGTACAAATATATATAATTATTTGATTTATTCAAAAAAAGCGGCCATTTCTTTGCAATTTTTAAAACGTCTTTGTATTTTTGCACCTAATATGGGTTTAAGAAAAGAGTATTCATACTATAAACAGAAAATATGTTAGACCAGAAAATCACTTTCGACAAATTTATACGTTGGTCACTGACAGCCCTTCTTGTCATGGCCATCCTTTACATTACCAATTATCTCAGCGAGGTACTTCTTCCATTCTTTGTTGCATGGCTGTTGGCATATCTGGTATATCCAATAGTCTGTTTCGTACAATACAAATTGCACTTCCCCGGTAGAGTCGTATCTATCATCGTAACACTCGTATTTGTCATTGCCGTCCTGGGGGGAATACTGTACCTCATCATTCCACCTATGATTGAGCAATTCGAGAAGTTGGGAGATTTGGCTACAAGATATCTTCATCAGACCACCCACATCAGGAATTTTCCTGCCACCATACAAGAATGGTTGAGAAACAACAATTCGGGTATCGAAAAGTTTTTCAAGAACAAAGAGGTGACTGAGGCTATTAAGAACGCCATGCCCGGTCTGTTCTCAGTATTAGGACAAACCGCCAATGTCATCATCAGTATTGTAGCGTCCCTCATCACCTTGTTATATATGTTCTTCATTCTGATGGATTACGAGACGCTGTCTTCCAATTTCATCAAGATATTTCCTAAGAAGAACAGACCATTCTGGAAAACACTGACTGGAGATGTAGAGAGAGAATTGAACAGTTATATACGTGGTCAAAGTCTTGTCGCACTTTGTGTCGGCATCTTATTCTGCATCGGTTTTACCATTATCGACTTCCCCATGGCCATCGGCTTGGGCATATTGATTGGTATTATGGACCTGATACCCTATCTTCATACATTTGCATTGATACCCACTGTATTTCTTGCTCTGCTTAAATCTGCCGACACCGGACAGAATTTCTGGATTATCCTGTTATCCGCCTTGGCTGTCTTTGCCGTTGTACAGATTATAGCAGATATGGTTCTTACACCTAAGATTATGGGTAAGGCCATGGGACTGAACCCGGCCATACTACTTCTGTCCTTATCGGTATGGGGTACGCTGCTTGGATTTATCGGTCTTATCATCGCCCTCCCGTTAACGACTATAATCATTGCTTACTATCAAAGATATGTAACCAAGGAACAAGAAAATGATGAAATTCCCGAAAAAAGCAGTGAATAATTTGGTGGTTTAAAAAAAACGCCGTACCTTTGCACTCGCTTAACAAAAAAAAGCGCGGCATGATCCGCTAGCTCAGTTGGTAGAGCACAACACTTTTAATGTTGGGGTCTTGGGTTCGAACCCCAAGCGGATCACAAATCACGGATTTAGAGGGATACCGAAAGGTGTCCCTCTTTTTCGTTCTTATACATGCACTTGCGTTCCAATTCGTTGGTTTAGAGGGATTAATACCAATGTTTAACCCCGCGGCTAACGGGAATTAATGGGAACAAAAAAGACCTCTCGGGAAGGTTTTGTGATACAACATGTGTTACAGAAACAGGTGTGTGATACAAAAAATTGTGATACAAGCTTTCTCGCTGTTTTTCCATTTTTCCATAAACTCGAAAGCCGCATAAAAACGCTTTAATATGGTACGCGAAAGAGTTTCTGTTGTGTTTAACAGAAGAAAAACAGTTGAAAAATGTGGATTTGGCTATGTTGAAATCCAAATTTATTTGAGTCGCACAGGTCGTAAGTTCATTGGACTTGGTAAGTGCAGACCCAATGAGCTTAAAGACATGATTTCGTCATTAGAAGTACAGAATGAGCTAAAGCGCTGTAAAGACATCATTTCAGCAATGCTTTTGTTCGATGACGAAATGACAGTTCAGCAGTTTGAAAGTTATTACTTAAGTAAGAAGAAATCCAGAAGTAATAATTTCTACAAAGGGACAGATCAAGCGACAAACTTCATTATCTATCTGAAGGAGAGCATTGATAAGGAAAGGTTCAGTGACGGCACTCGTAAGCACAAAATCTGCACTTTGGAGGCAGTGAAACGTTTCGGCAAAATCAAAACATTTGCAGACCTCACTCCTAAAAACATTCTTGAATTCGACGAATGGTTGCATGATGGTTCCAGAACAGACGTGTCTGTGCACACCTACCACAAACACCTTCGTAAAGTGACGCGCTATCTGCGAATGGCCGATATGATTCCTGTTGATCCATACGAACGTGTCAAATTGAGCCGAGGTAAGAGCAAAGAACGACAACCTCTAACAGAGGATGAATTGGACAAATTGAGAGCAATTAAGTTGACGGAGCCTATGGACCATGTGCGAGACCTTTTCATCTTTGCTGCCTATACCGGCCTTGCATATTGTGATGTACAGGTGTTCAATTTCGATCAGATGACGGAAAAGATTGGAAATATATACTATATAGATGGCAAACGGCTCAAAACAGGTACAAAGTTTTTTACCCCTATCTTAACCCCGGCAATGGAAGTATTAAAGAAGTACGATTACAACTTACCCAAAATTACGAACCAAAAGGGAAATGAGTATTTACATCTCATTCAACATGCCATGGGACTTCGCAAGAGTCTGACCTTTCATGTTGCCAGACATTCCTTCGCAACTTTAGCTATTTCACATGGCGTGCCTATTGAAGATGTAGCCAGAATGTTAGGTCATGAAGACATTCGTACTACACAGATTTATGCCAAGATTCTGAAGAGCACCATCAATGAGTATTCCACAAAATTGCAGGATTCGATAAAATAAAGACGTTAAGCTACTTAATCCGCAGCGATCATCTCAACTTGATTGTTGCGGATTTATGTATTAGCTATGAGATGCATCCTTCAAAATGAAGAAAAATATACAGTAAATAACACATCTGAAATAGAACGGCGACCAACAAAGATGAATATGTTATGAACTCATATTTAGAATTAGTTGCAGACTATATGTATTGAGAGAAGTAGATCACTTGCCATCAATGAGTTAATAAAACAAAATTTTGGGCTATTTACCTCTTTTGCAACTCAGTTGCAAAGAATTATATATACTTTTGTAGTCAAATGAAAAGAATACAATACATATCATCTATTGCAATAGCATTGATAATGATGATGTTGACAGCCCCCATGTTGCATCATCATCACAACAATCAGATATGTACAATTGAGGAAATTTGTGCCATTGACGGAAATATCAATGATAATCATACCTCACATGCTCAAAATGAAGAAGAAGGATGTCCATTGCAGCAAATTCGTAATTTTACAAGCAATGTGAAGAGCGCAACAAATGCATATGACATTTCTTTATCTCAAATTCCGTGGCTATTAGGTATATTTACAAACACAATAATTGATTTTAATAATAGTGATTGCAGGATTATTGATTATCCAACTAATTATGCGGAACTGACTCAAGCAAATAATACTGCACATTCAAGAAGAGGACCTCCCCTTTTGTAATAATACAACATTTTTGAGAAGGTAATTCTTTACATATTCAATTACTATAGATCATCTAACATAGAGAGAATCCAATAAGTTTGAATTTATTGAATTGCTTGACTATATAATACTATTGGCAATTATGTATTGCTAAATATATAGTTTTCAAGATCATGTGCCTTCCAAAAATTGCGATTTCATCTGACATTCATGTGTCATTAATGTAATTAATCTTAGGAGAAGAATGGTATCTTCTCATATATAATTTACATATAATCCATTTAGTTAATTGTAAGAAATTTTAAAATCATGATCAATAAAATCATTTTATATTCCATACGACATAAATTTGTCGTACTATTACTGGTCGTTATAATAATCGGTGGTGGCTTTTACTCCCTCCGTACCATTAATGTTGACTCAACGCCCGATATTACTAACAATCAAGTCCAGATAATTACTACTGCAGAAAATCTGTCAACAGGCGATATAGAACAGTTTGTCACTTATCCAGTTGAATTAGCCATGTCTAATTTACCTGGAGTAAAGGATATTCGATCTGTATCTAGATTTGGGCTTTCTGTCGTTACCGTTATTTTTACGGATAAAATGGGCACATACCAGCCACGTCAGTTGGTACAAGAAAAATTAAGTGAAGTAAAAGAACAAATACCGGAAGGTTTTGGAACGCCGAAAATGGGACCAATTACAACAGGTCTCGGAGAAATATTTCAATACACATTGGTTCCCAAAGATTCCTCAAAATATACGCCGCAAGAATTGCGTACAATACAGGACTGGATCGTAAAACGTCAAATGGCAATGATGCCAGGGGTTGTAGAGGTGAATTCGTTTGGAGGCAGTATAAAACAATATGAAATTGCTCTATCATCAGAACGTCTAAATGCTATGAACATAACGATATCCGATGTGTTTGAATCACTCAAGAAAAACAATATCAACACAGGCGGGGCTTATATTGAGCGGGATCACATGGCAAACTTTATTCGCGGAGAAGGATTATTGAAGTCGATAGATGATATAAAAAGTATTGTTGTAAAGAAGGAAAATGGAATTCCGATTTTAGTAAGTGATGTCGCAGAAGATGTCCGATTTGGTGAGCAAGTACGTTATGGAGCCTTCACGCAAGATGGCCATGAGGCTGTAGGTGGCATGATACTGATGCTTAAAGGAGCCAACTCTGACAAAGTTGTAAGAAGTGTAAAAGAACGGATAAAGTCAGTTCAAAAGTCATTACCTCCTGGTATTACGATAAAGCCATTTCTTGATCGTTCCAATCTCATTCAACGCACAACAAGTACTATTGGACGCAATTTGATAGAAGGTGCTCTTATTGTTATTTTCGTACTAGTACTGCTCTTAGGAAGTATTAGAGGTGGCATTATCACGGCGTCGGTTATACCGTTAGCTCTTCTTTTTGCTTTTATTCTGATGCGCATTTTTGGGGTATGGGCCAATTTAATGAGCTTAGGAGCCATTGATTTCGGAATTATAGTGGACGGTGCGGTGATAATCGTTGAAGGTATTACTCATAAGATAGAATCAAGAACGAAAAAGAAAATGGAATTCAATCGAGATATTATGGATACCATAAGTTACGATTCGGCATCCACAATGATGGGTTCTGCCTTTTTCGGACAACTTATCATACTTATCGTATTTACGCCCATACTGTTTCTTTCAGGTGTGAGCGGTAAAATGTTTCAACCTATGGCTTTAACATTCTCTTTTGCCATAATAGGTGCAATTATCCTATGTCTTACGTACGTACCAATGATCTCATCTATAGTATTGCGTCCATCCAGAAAGCCGAACAGTATTATTACTCGTTTAGAAAACAGACTTGAGGAATTTAGTTTGAGATTAATGAATAAAATACATGCAGGCTATGAACCGCTTTTGAATTTCTCACTTGGTCACAAAACACTTATTCTTTCCGTTGCTATTTCTTTATTTGCTATGGCAGTAATAGCGTTTAGTCGCATGGGGGGAGAGTTTATGACTAGTTTAGATGAAGGTGATATTGCCATGCAGACATTTTTGCGCCCAGGCAGTTCTCTATCCGAAACTATAAAACGAGAAGAAGAGGTGGAACGGTTATTACTAAAGAGTTTCCCTGAAATTAAAACCGTATGTGCCCGAATTGGTGTTGCTGATATACCGACCGATCCTATGGGATTTGATTATACTGACAGTTTCATAATTCTGGAAAAAGACATGAGTAAATGGAAATCAGCAAAGACAAAAGAAGAATTGATTGAGAAGATTAAGGCTAAACTAAGTGTGCTTCCGGGTTTGAATTTCTCATTTTCGCAACCTGTAGAATTACGATTTAATGAGTTACTAACAGGTATACGAGAAGATGTTGCAGTGAAACTATATGGTGATGACCTTGATAAATTAAATGAAATGGGTGAAAAGATGGTTAGCATCATCAGCAAGATAAAAGGAGCAGGAGACGTATCACTTGAACGAACGTCAGGACTTCCACAAATAACAGTAAAGTACGATCATCAAAAAATAGCCCAATATGGACTGAATATAGAAAAACTGAATCAGTATGTGAGTGCTGCATTTGCCGGCAGTAAGGCTGGAGTGATTTTCGAAGGGGAAAAACGTTTCGATATGGTAATACGCCTTGATCAGAAAGAGCGAAAGGGCATAGAAGACTTGCAAAATTTATATGTCGACTTGCCAGACGGGCAGCTTATTCCATTGAAAGAAGTGGCTGATATCAGTTATCAGCCAGGTCCAATGCAAATATCAAGAGATCAGGCCTCACGGCGAATATATGTTGGGGTGAATGTACGAGGAAGGGATGTTCAGTCGCTTGTAGAAGAAATCCAGAAGAAACTAGACAAAGAACTTAAGATGCCGGCGGGCTATCGAATTACTTATGGCGGAGAATTTCAGAACTTGCAAGATGCCAAGGCTCGCCTGATGATTGTAATGCCAATAGCGATGCTGCTTATTTTCATCTTACTCTATTTCGCCCTGAAATCTGTTAAGCAGGCTTTGATGATATATATGGCTGTGCCACTTGCCGTCATCGGAGGTATTTTCTCACTTGTCTTGCGTGGCATGCCATTCAGTATTTCAGCAGGAGTAGGGTTTATTGTCCTCTTTGGAGTTGCAGTACTCAATGGACTTGTATTAATTAATAGGTTTAATTCATTAAAAGAAAAAGGAATGACAAATGTAATAGATCGCATTAAAAATGGAACACGCGAAAGATTGCGTCCTATACTCCTTACAGCTACTGCTGCCATGATGGGATTCTTGCCAATGGCTGTTTCTAGTTCTGCAGGAGCAGAAGTTCAGCGGCCATTAGCTACCGTCGTTATTGGAGGGTTGTTTAGCGCAACATTGCTTACATTGATAGTTGTGCCCATCTTGTACGCTTTGGAAGAACGAATCGGTAAGCACCCTCTGCCTGGCAAGATGATATCGTCAACAGCCTTTGTTATTATGATGTTGGCAATGCCTTCGGCAATGAAAGCCCAGCAGCCTATATCACTCAACAAGGCTATTCAGATGGCAATAGATACTTATCCGTCAATTAAATCAGCCAGGTTGGATGTGAAAGCTCAAACGGAGCTGAAACGTACCGCTTGGGATATTGGAACTACTGAAATATCCACAGGTACTGAAGAAAAGGGTAGAGGTAACAATGCCATAACAACACTAATATCAGTCAGACAGAATCTCGATATTCTAGGAATAGGAGCCCGTTCTAAATATTATAGTAAACAAATAGATGTTTCCAAAGCACAAGTTAAGGTAGCAGAGATAGAATTGCGTCGTGAAGTGAGTATTGATTATGGAACGGCTTATGTGGCTCACCAACGTCTGATAGTATATGATAGACTTGATTCTATTTATAGGAATTTTGAGAAAGCCGCAAAATTGCGTTACGAGACTGAAGCTACCTCGAAGTTAGAATATATCTCAGCCCAAAACCAAGCTCGACAGATAAGGCTGATGAAGCAGCAGGCAATTCAAGATGAACAGATAGCACTAAGAAATCTCAATCGTTGGCTTGGAGACAAAATTCTTTATACAACAGACGGTAGCATTGCCGGATTGTCAACTGATATTATTCAACCATCGACAATTCATCCTACATTGCAATTTGCTGATGAAAAGATAAAACTTGCGGGAAGCAAGTATAAAATGGAAAAATCAGAATTCTTTCCTAAGTTTTTTGTTGATTACGGTCGGCAAAAGATAGGATCAGTATCGGGCTATTATTCCTATCAAGTTGGTCTAAGTATACCGCTTTTCTTTGGAGCTCAGTCTGGACGTACTAAATCTGCAAAGATACAGTGTGATATTGCTCAGCAGAACTATGATCTTCAGCAGCGAGAATTGACATCACAACGAAATACCACCACTGGTCAATATGAAAAATGGAAAAGTTCCTTGAGCTATTATAATGAGACAGCTCTTCCTTTGGCCAAAGAGCAGCAACAAGCCGCTATGCAGTACTATCTAAAGGGAGCAACAGATTACATTGGATTCATCCAAAACATGAAAGATGCTGCCCAAATTCAATTGGACTATTGGAATTGTTATAGTGAATATCTGATCACGAAATTTAATTTGGAATATTATTATTAATCATATATACAAAAGAAATGAAATACAAATTATTATATGTAGTTATCGTAGTTAGTTCTACAGTTATTCTGTCTTCTTGTGGGAAAAAAGAAGAACAGTCAAAAGAAGTTAGTACCTCTGTTCGCGATGGAAATGCGTCACAGGCCGACGTATCTCTTACCGACGCTCAAAAGGATTCTCTCAATGTTACCATTGGCAAGATGCCCACTTATAAGTTTCATGGGCTGATAGAAGCCAATGGTACATTATCCGTAATGCCACAGAGTGAAGCTTCAGTATCACCATATATTGGAGCTAATGTAAAGATGATATTTGTAAAAGAGGGACAAACCGTTAGTCGCGGACAAGTTTTGGCAAGTCTGTCACATCCCGATTTGCTTGATTTGCAGAGCCGTTATTTAACATCATACAATCGTATGAAGTTTGTTGCCCAAGAATATAATCGCCAGAAAAAACTTTATGCAGAGAAAATTGGTGCAGGAAAAGATTTCCAACAGATACAGGCGGAATATAATTCTTTAAATGCAGAACTTCGGACGACGGAGTCACAGCTCAATCTTATTGGAATAAATCCTGTCAGTGTGCGCAAAGGTAAGGCCATTATGAGCATAGCTGTTAAAAGCCCTATCAATGGTACAGTGGAAAAAATTAGTATAAAGACAGGTCAGTTTGCCGATTCTCAAACCCCGATGTTTCGTGTCGTCAATATAAACAATGTTTATGCAGATCTTCTGGTTTTTGAAAAAGATATTCCAATGGTAAAAGTTGGTCAGAAAGTTTCACTATCCTTGAAATCTGCCACTGGTGCAACATATACAGGGAAAGTGTATTCTGTGGGAACCACATTCGACAGCAACCCCAAGGCTGTACATGTGCGTGTCAGTATCGATGGAGCAAAGCGAGGGCTTATCGTGGGAATGTATCTCTGTGGAAAGATAGAATCAAGTATAAAAAACCTTGTCGCAATACCTGAAGAGGGAATCGTGGATGATTCAGGAAAATCATATATTTTTTCAGTGACACATCAAAATAACAAGTGGCTTTTTCATCCTATTGAGGTAAAGAAGGGAAGGACAGAAAATGGATATGTGGAAATTGTGAAAGCTGAAAGAATAAGCAACAATACAATTTTTGCACTTGATAACGCCTATTATATACTTTCCGAAATGAAAAAGAATGAAACAGGCGAAGAGTAGTTTATAAGAATGTATTTACTAATATTATTTATCGTATGAACCAAAAATTGTTTAAAATAATAGTTTCTGCAATACTTTTGATAGGTGCTGTTATAGTTGAAAGAATGGCTAATTTAGCCGTTTGGCAACTTCTGATAGTATATCTTGTTCCATATTTACTGGTGGGATACGATGTTATTAAAGAAGCTCTTGTGGGCTTAGCCAAAGGGAATGTCTTTAATGAAAACTTCCTTATGGTTATTGCCACTTTTGGAGCATTGTGTATTGGTTTCTTGCCAGGAAGTGCAACAGAATTTCCAGAGGCGGTGTTTGTTATGCTGTTCTTTCAAGTGGGAGAACTGTTTGAGGACATAGCAGAGGGGCACAGCCGAAAGTCTATTTCGGATTTAATGAACATTCGTCCTGATTCTGCTAATGTGTTACGTGGTAATGCTATTAGTGTAGTATCACCAGAAACCATAGCTGTAGGAGAAATTATTGTAATAAAACCAGGAGAGAAGGTTCCTCTTGATGGCATAGTGATGGAAGGTTCGTCCAATCTGGATACAGTTGCATTGACAGGTGAAAGTCTTCCTCGAGAAATAAACGTAGATGATACCGTTATATCAGGTTGCGTTAATATATCTGGTTTACTCAAAGTAAAAGTCACGAAAGACTTCGGACAGTCTACAGTTTCTAAGATTATTAACTTAGTAGAAAATTCAAGTGTAAATAAATCGAAGAGTGAAACCTTTATTGCTAAATTTGCTCGAGTTTATACACCAATCGTAGTGTCTGTGGCACTTGCTCTAGCTATCTTACCACCTCTTTTTTCTTATGATTTTATGGTAACATTTCCTGTGTGGCTAAATCGCGCATTGACATTTCTGGTAGTATCTTGCCCATGTGCATTGGTTATATCTGTTCCCCTCACTTTTTTTGGAGGCATTGGTGGAGCTAGCAAGAATGGAATACTCATAAAAGGAGGAAACTACATGGAGACACTTGCCAAAATTGGAATTGTCGTTTTCGATAAGACAGGAACGTTGACAGAAGGGAAATTTGAAGTTAGCACCATTCATCCAAATAATATTAATGAAAATCAATTGTTACATTTAGCCGCTCATGTTGAACGTTTCTCTACACATCCTATAGCCATTTCTTTGCGAAATGCATATCCCAATGAAAACGATGACTGCAAGATAGAAGATATAGAAGAAATATCAGGCCATGGTATTCGTGCAAAGGTGAATGGCGAGATTGTTTGCGTAGGTAATACCAAGATGATGGATTCTATTGGGGCAAAATGGAAGCCATGTGAAAAGAGCGGTACAATTATTCATATCGCTGTCAATGGATTGTACGTTGGGCATATCGTTATATCAGATAAGATTAAGGAAGATTCAAAAGATGCGATTGCCGCCCTGAAAGCAGAAGGTATTGAAAAAACGATAATGCTTACGGGCGATCGAAAAGAAGTTGGAGAGGCCGTTGCAAAAGAACTATGTTTGGATGAATATCATGCAGAACTTCTTCCTGCAGATAAAGTGAAATATTTGGAGCGTATTATCAAAGAGAAAAAAAGAAAAACCTATTTAGCTTTCGTTGGAGACGGTATCAATGATGCTCCTGTATTAGCTAGGGCAGATGTCGGAATAGCAATGGGCGGACTTGGATCCGATGCAGCCATTGAGGCGGCAGATGTAGTTCTTATGGATGATAAACCAAATAAAATAGCAGTTGCTGTCAATATTGCTCGTCGAACAATTAGAATCGCAAGGCAAAATGTTATATTTGCTATTTTTGTTAAGGTTCTAGTCCTTGTACTCGCAGCTTTTGGTATCGCTACAATGTGGATGGCAGTATTTGCAGATGTGGGTGTAACTATCTTAGTAATACTTAATGCTGTACGAACACTTGAAGGATAGTTGTTCATAATTAAATATAGCAGCATGATTTCCGTACAACCCAGATTTATGCGAAGATTCTGAAGAGCACCATCAATGAGTATTCCACAAAATTACAGAATTCGATAAAATAAAGATGTTAAGCTATGTAATCCGCAGCAATCATTTCAACTTGATTGTTGCGGATTTATGTATCAGCCATGAAATGCCATAAAATCCGCACTTCAAAATGATGAATATTAATTTGAAGGCAAGGAATACAATCTGGAAAAATTCTATGATCGCGTTCACTATATATTTTCCTATGTAATGCCCTATGATGGCACCTTCTAAAGCTGACATGGTCATTCATATTTATATATGACAAAGTTACTAAATTATTATGAGAAAAACGAATATTCGGGCAATGATTTTCAATTAGATAAATGGTCTAATATAGCGCTACTCGAATGATGTAATGATACATTGTACCAATATCCTATTTATATATTCTTGCATTATTTGAATCAATGATTATTTCATTTAAGCAACCATCAATTGCATCTATTATCGGTTTGTCGTAACTAATTTCGTGATGAACATCTTTTCCCTAAAGTTATCTTTGTAACTTTGAATGGAGAGCCATGTGTGGGAGGTTCAACCGGCTTTGCAGAATTTGTTTAGCAAGTTGTACTTTTGTGCGGACAAAACGGAGTTTCGCCTTCAAAAGTAACTTGCCAACTTCTGTGAAGTTGGGAAAATGCCCTCGCAACTCGGCCTTTTATTTATAGAAGAAATGGGACATAAGACGAAACGATTGTGGATAAGGATGTCGCCTGAAGAAGAACGACTACTGAAAGAGAAAGCTGTTAATTACAGGACAATTAGCAGCATGGTATGGGATGCTATCAAAATCTTTGATGACAAAGCAACCATAGGAAAATTTGATGCTCTCAATGAGATGATTGCCTTATACCGAAAATATCAGCAAGACTTATCCTGGATGGGTGGAAACTTTAATCAGATAGTAAAGCGAGCCAATGAACTTGCCATAGGAGAAGAACTTACTATGCCATACTTCAAGCAAGTGCTTTTCCCTAAAATAGAAGAGCTTCAGGGCCTTCTTTGCGACATTAAGCGGGAACAACATCAGATAGCCAAGAAATTGACTAAATTATGATTATACCATTATACTAATCAATTATTACTCCTTTTAAACATTACAACATTGATATAATAATGATTGCTACTATTCTACCATCAAGTTCAAATTTTCATGCAGTAGATTACAATGAGCGAAAAGTCGTCCAGGGCAAAGCAGAACTGCTACAGATTACAAATTTCGGTTTTGTAGGTGCTGTTGGCAAGTACACGCCTGATGACTTGAAACAATATTTGGTCGAATACTCATCACGTATCAATAAACGCATACGTAAGCCACAATTCCATCTGGCGATATCCTGCCGTGGAGATGAATATACCAAAGAACAGTTAATGGACTTTGCTCATCAATATCTTAGAGAAATGGGGTATGCCGAAGAAGGTCAGCCATTGCTTATATATTCTCATCACGATACGGCCAACAATCATATTCACATCATCACCAGTCGTGTCGCCCCGGACGGGCACAAGATAGATCATAACCATGAGCGCATTCATTCTCAGCAGGTCATCAACAAACTACTTGATCAAGACATAAGCCAAAAGGTGCAACAAATGTTGGCACAAGCACTTCAATACAGATTTGCCAGTCTCAGTCAGTTTAAAGCCATTCTTGAATCTGATGGATATGAATGTTTCGAGAAAGACGACCGGTTATGTGTCAAACGTGGCGGGTGTATTTTAGGTACAATACCGATTGAATCTCTCATGACCAAATATAGCCTGCTTGATGAAGCAGAGCAAAAACGTAAAAATCAGCTACGTGCTATTCTTCGCAAATATCACCAAATGGCAGTTTCCAAGGAAGAACTGAAGCAAATAATGAAAAAACGTTTCGGTGTAGACCTCATATTCTTTGGTTCAAAGGATAAACCGTATGGTTATATGATTATAGACCACAAGAACAAAATAGTATATAAGGGAAGTGAAGTGCTATCTATGAAACAGTTACTCAGTTTCCAGAACCGCGAAGAGAGACTGGAAAAGATTGATATGTTTATTGATGCTATACTTGAAGATAACAAGAAACTATCTACTTATGATTTGAACACACTGCTTTGGCGCCAGTTCGGAAGCTATGTCACGAAGGGACGCATAGCATTTCGTAACGAACGCATCTTATTGAATGAAAACATCCGCAACACATTGCGTTATAATGACAAGCTCCAATGGTTACAATCCTTCTCACCTGTAAATGAGATTGAGCGTAATTTGCTCTGCAAGTTTGGAAAAATAGAAGACATTGAACAAATTTCCATTGTAGATGCCTTACAAAAACATCTAGCGGCAACAGTAAATCAGCTTCGAAGCCTCTTTGAGGATACGGAAATTACAAACTTGCGCTCGTCATTATTTGATAGCGGGATGTCTATCTTTCAAACAAATGGTAAGAGCTATTGCATTGACTTTCATAATCGTTCCATAATCTGTATGGAAGACTACGGATTTGACACTCAACGTCTGAAACCTGGAGCTAATTCGCATACAAAACTGCCAACAGAACGGCAAACGGATATACACATTAACAAAGATATCATCAACACCATTACCAGCCTACTTAGACACAAAGCCGGTTCCCAAGATAGTAACAGAGAATGGGAGGTTGGTGGAAATAGTCGTTATGATGATATGGATGATGAAAGGACGTTGCTGAATAGGTGATGTTACATCAAATTATCGTGCATGATAATTTTGCCATTATGCTTTTGATTTTAATGTTTCTATTAATATATTCTTGATTGTATCTATGGTAACAACAGATGTGGTGGATAATCTCACAGGTTTCAATCCGTACTTATCCAGGATTTTATCCTTAATAATATCTCTACGTTTCTGGACTTCTGTATGATGGAATTGCCAACCGTCCACCTCCATACAAAGCAACGGACGTTTAGTTATCGTATTGTATAACAAGAAATCAACATGGGAGAGTGGACTGTTGACAAACCTTTTCTGTTCATCCGATGTAACACGTCCGTCAACGATAAGCCTCGAGAGTGGATAATGACACAGAATAGCGATATTCCTTAATTCTAAAATCGATATTGCTTTCTTAAGGGTATCATAAATTACATTTTCTGATAATTCTCCAAAATCTGCTCCCTTTGCTTTCTCATATTCAAGCCTCTGCAGGGTATATTGTCTATAAAGAATATCGAAAACAGAATGTAGCTTACTATCTTTCGTTTCAAAGTTATTATACTTGATATAACCTATCAACTGAGCTAGAATACTATCCTCAGGCAGTTCATTACCTGTGGCGACTATACACAACTTAGATTTGGCTCTTGATATAGCCACGTTCAAGAGATTGGCATCATCAGAGAAGGATGTCGGTTCATTGTCCACCATGCTCATGATGATGGTATCACATTCTCGTCCTTGATATTTATGGACAGTGCTTGCTATATCCCGATGCAATTGTTCATTAATAGCAGACGCCTGATCTCTGTATGGAGATATGATTCCCACAGATTCATCTGGAGAAATATTCGGCATCACTTCCTCGGCTATAACATCTATTTCTCTTTGATTTACATGCCCTCTAGCATGATTGCCAGGTACAGTCCTTATCACGCTCAGTGTGTCTCCACTCCTACCATCCTTGGTCATCGTTACCAGTTCGCCATCGTAGAACATTTGATTACAGAACTCTATAATCTTTGGCTGACAACGATAATGTTCACGAAGCAATGTCCTAGGACAATCTGCGAATACTTCATTACAAGACTGCAGGAAGCTATGTGTAGTAATCTTAACACCTATAAAAAGGAGCCTGTCAAATTCTACTTTAAGAATAAAGCGGATGGACGCAAGTCAATATATCTGGAGAGATATGAGAATGGGAAACGTACTTATGAACATCACAGGAGCCAAGCAAATATATTCAATTGGAGGAATCAAAACAGAGTTTGACACTTGCCGATTGGATGAATTAGTATTATGAGATTCAAAAGGAACGAGGCATTTGGCAAACTAAACGGATAAAATAATCATTATAGATTGATTTTCGTATCATTCATACACTATTTTGCCTTAGAATAGCAAATAATGTCTTTTTTAGTGCGTAAATCAGCAGATATTGCTTATCTTTGCACCAAAATAGACGCATATGACTATAAGAAATTGGATAAAGCAACGTGAAATAGCAGGAAAACCTACATTTTCCATAGCAGACGTAAAAGAAAAATTTCCCAATACATCTGTTAAGGTTATTACCTCTGAATTATATCGTTTGTCAAAGCAATCGATAATTGTACCTGTTTATAAATGCTTTTATACGGTAATACCTGTGCAATATTCCGCTCGTGGGGTTGTTCCACCTTTATATTATATCGACCAACTGATGACATATTTAGGTAAACCTTATTATATAAGTCTGCTAAGTGCAGCCGAATTACATGGTGCAGCACATCAACGACCGCAAAAGTTTTCAGTAACGACCCTATTACCCAAGGCTACTACTTCCAGCCAGTATAACAATCAGTTAATGTGGAACTATCGTCGTGAGATTCCTGAGAACTTACTCGTGCAAAGGAATTCTGAGACAGGTAGAGTAAAATTCTCCACCCCGGAACTAACGGCTGTCGATTTAGTTCAATATAATCAACAGATAGGTGGGCTTTCTATGGCTGCCACTGTTTTAGAAGAACTTTTGGAATATACAGATTTCAGCAAGCAGTTCGAATTCTTACTTTCTGTAACCAATATTCCCACATTACAACGGTTAGGATATATTGCAGATGTTATATTGGAAGAGACAGAGCAGGCAAATATACTGTTCAACCTTCTCAAATCAAACAATAAACGAATGAAGAAAATTCCATTGGATTCAGACCATTCTACAGATGAATGTCCAATAGACGACCGATGGAATGTTATAATAAATCAAACAATAGAGCCAGACGATTTATGATAGACAGAGCATCAATACAGGAATGGAGTATTCAAGTTCCATGGAAAGAGAATGTGCAGGTTGAGCAGGATTTGCTCATATCACGTACGTTGGTCGCAATTTTCAGCGACGAGTTTTTGGCAAGCCAATTGGCGTTTCGAGGAGGCACAGCCCTCCACAAACTCTATATGTCTCCTCAGCCGAGATATAGTGAAGATATTGACCTTGTTCAGATAGCATCAGGACCAATCAAGCCAATCATGTTTCGTCTTGGTGAGGTTCTGGACTTTATGCCTGATCGTGTAACCAAGCAGAAGAGGTACAATAACACTATGCTATTTCGCATGAAGTCGGAAATTCCGCCAATCATGCCAATTCGTCTGAAACTTGAAATCAATTGCTTCGAACATTTCAATGAAATGGGACTTGTAAAACACCCTTTTACTGTTGATAGCCAGTGGTTCAAAGGCTCTTGTGAAATCACAACCTACCATTTTGCAGAATTACTCGGCACTAAGCTTCGTGCATTGTATCAACGCAAAAAAGGTCGTGATTTATTCGACTTGTATGAAGCATTGACTAAAACCGATGTAAATTTAGATGATGTCATTCGCTGCTATCGTAAGTATATGAGTTTTGTTGTCAACCAACCTCCAACACATAAGCAATACATCCTCAATATGGAAGAAAAGATGCAAGATCCAGACTTCTTAGGAGATACACAATTACTTATTCGCCCAGAAATGTCTTTTGATCCAATTGAAGCATACGAATTGGTGCGTGAAAAACTTATTGACAAACTATTGATCAAGTAATTAAGTCTGAATCACGATGACAAACTTATCATCCATAGCAACCGACCTACGGACTATCAATAATCTTTTGGTCAAATATGAGAAGAACAAGGCTCTTGTGTATAAAGATAGTTTTGTTCTATCCTAATTCTATCTCCAATACAAGGACACCAATGCCATTATTGCTATGGCAGAGGATGAGCTGAATACCAATGCTGAGCATTTGTTGAACATTGCCAAACAATTGTCTGAGGCGACGTCATCATTCCGTACCACCATTCAGTATTCTGATTTCTTTCTGTCGTTCGACCCAAAGCCTATTTGTTATGCCCATATTAAGCCTTTTGAAGAGCAATATGAAGAAGCAAAGATATATCCACCCAGCTTTGGAAAGAATATTCAGAATTAAGCAATCGTGTATGCTACCTATTATATATGGTGAGCAAAGAATTCCGGGTCTTTGCCACCATCCTAAATGATGATCTCTCCGTCCGTGAACTGTATACCGAAGAACTTACCTTTGAGTTCCTTGAAACGTTCCTCGTCCTCCAATGCCTTCTGCCGTTGTTCTCTGATACGCTCCATTTCCATCCGCTCACGCTTTTTCTTCACATAGCTGTCGTGCTCCGTCTTGAGGTCACTGGGGCATACATATTTTGGACTGTGCAGGTCTTTATGGAAATAGTCAAGCAGTTTTATATAGTCGCACCACAGACATGCATCCTTGATGGTGTATCGGTTGCGGATGGCTATCTTGACCGATGTCCAAAGGGTGTCTGCTTTGCTTTGGTTAGTCGTTGCAAGGTATTGGAAAAGGCTGTGCTGCCCCGATTTGAATATGGTTTCCATCTTGTTGCTTGTCAACAAGGGGATGAACAAGTCAAGCGGATGCAGATTGTAAAGTTTACCTTTAAAACCTCTCTGTCTGATTTCGGGCAATACCTTGCGTGTCGGATAATAGGCTGACGGATAAATCTTGTAGGCTCTTATTTCCCTTGCCCTTACTTCAAGCGGTGAAGAAAAGTTCTATCCATCATAGTACATTACACTGTTGAGTCTTAGTCTTGCAATGGTTGCTTGCTTTACCTTTCCGTCCATCCACTTCTGTACAACTCGCTTAAGAAATATTCCGCTTTCTGACCGACTTTATATTTTGCCGACACAAAGAAGTATCGCAACACTTGAAAGCCGTTGCAAGTGGTCATTATACCGAAATATTCGGTTTGCGGTAGTTCTTTGCAAAGAGTTCGTTTTCCGCTGCCCGCTGCTCCAAATAGTTTTGGATGGTTCTCTTGAAATGGTCTGTTGATTTCATATCGCTGTTTTTTTAATTGTTATCAGATTGTTTCCTTGATGATACCTATAAGTTCCTGATGGTTCACCTCGCTGAAAATGTAGTCGATGAAGTCTCTGCGTGCATCCTTGTTCAGTTCTCTATAAAGTTCACCGAAAGAGGAAATGTTGCCGTTCAGATCACACCTATCACCACTCGGAAAAGTCCGTTAATAATCTCTCTGACGATGCTCCAAAGGATGCCCAAAGCCCAAAGGACGGCTTGCAATACCAAGGTAAGGAATTTAATCCCCACGAATTGCGTTGTCTGTCTGATGTCTGCCAATGCTGTCATATCCGTTTATTTTGATTAATAATTAATGTGGATCCAAGAGCTGAGGGAGTTTGAGTTTCACTCATTTTATATGCTCCTCGTCTATCCGACATTTTTTTAATGCGTCTTCCTGTCGCATCGGTCGTTTTCGTTTCAGGTGCCATACGAAGGTAGGGATTAGGATATGCAAGGTTTTTAGGAAAAATACTACCCGAAGCATGAGGTGTGGAGATTTTTGCATAAAACAGGAGGCTTGACCTTGCATCTCCGTGCAATCCCGGAAATACCTTTGCACCGAAACGAGAACGGCAATACAGATGCGCTCAGGGAAGACGTAGAAATGGAGGTGGACGAAAAAGGACATATTGAAAATCCAAAATCTTCTGAGATTGTGACTGATAAAAAGAACCAAATGGAACTTGTCCGAAAGCGTAAAAAATGCAAGCCCGAGTGGAGAAGTGTGCCAAATCGGACTGTCTAAACTTGTTTGGTCGGGCAGATTTGGTAATCTTCC
>OBID01000024.1_pt1 | contig 64847 bp, 56 predicted proteins | sample 1519781 | NCBI WGS metagenome assembly OBID01 (sample SAMEA3991478, study PRJEB22521) | metagenome | biome: anthropogenic terrestrial biome; feature: sewage plant; material: sludge | place: Sweden | collected 2012-09-26 | reverse complement strand
AGATGTTGGGATGCTAAATATTACTACCACTATCCCCGTCCCATTCAAGTGATACCGGGCTTTAAGACCATTGCAGGTACCCCTAATTTCCCTTCTTACACCTCAGGTCATAGTGTATTTTCAGCTGCCGGCGCTGAAGTGCTCGCTTATATCTTTCCGTCAGAAGCATCGTTAGTCAAAAGCTGGGCTAAAGAGGCCGCGTTATCAAGAGTGTATGGTGGTATTCATTGGACTTTCGATTCATTTGTTGGAACAACACAAGGCACAATTGTCGCTCAGTATACGGTAGGGGTTGCTAAAATTGACGGAGCAGATTAGAATTATTATAGCTATAGAAAAACGATTACCCTCACAGCCATGCTTGTGGTTAATCTATTCGACATCACTCCATGTTTTTAGTGTGCCCACTGCACTTGTGCGCAATAGTATCAAATCATATACAAAGCGTCAGGATCTATTGGGCTAAAATCATGGAGATGCAACGTTCAAGGATTATTTTAGGAGCATGACACATGCGTCTGTATTAAGGTCTTTGTTTTCCTCTCTGGAACCCGTAGATCATTCTGATTTGTTGACTTATATTTGGAATTGAGTTGTTTAGATATTTTTAATCCTGTTTTATTTATCCGAGTAGTTAAAATTATCAATATTTAATCTAAACGTATACAATTGCTCCCCAGCTACCTCAATCATATTCCATTTTACAAAGCCGAGTTTTTGTAAAAGTCCAATGGATGCTGTGTTATGAATCAATGTAATCGCAAAAACATCATGGAATGCCCCGCAGAGAAAGAGCTGAGAAAGTAGGGCTACGCATCCTTCATAGGCATATCCTTGCCTGGTAAAGGACGGTAAAAAAGCAAATCCAAAATCTGGATATTCCAGGTGATCCCTTTGCATAAAAGTGAGGATACCGATGGGTATCTGATCTGCTTTGTAACTGACCACCCAATAATGTTTTTGTGGATGACTTAAGATGGAGTAGATGTAGTCAGCAGCAGCCTCGACCGAATGTATTCCTTTATCTCCAATGTATCGTATCCAATTCGGTGTATTGACCAATGTATGGATAAATGCCGCATCGGATACCTCAAGTTTTCTGATATGGAGCCTGAGCGTTTCCAGGGTATTAAGCTGTATTTGCGATATATTCAAAGGTTCAAAAGCAATAAATGGTATTAGTTAAAAGGCATCAAATATACTCTCTGCTAACTGAATCATTCTTTTCCTTCTCTCGTATAAATAATCATTTGCTGCATATTTTGCTTAGCTTTATCTCAAAGGTGGTTATTTTTGCTTACCTATATTTTTTAAAGAAAAATTTATGAAAAAAGAAGAAATCAATTCCTCCCGTAGGAAATTTATTAAAATCTCCGGTTCTACCTTAGCTGCCAGCACTGTAGGATTTAATGTAGTAGCCAATCCCTATCCCAGTCATCTTTTTAATGTGGATACACTCAAGGTTGGTATCATCGGTTGCGGTGGCAGGGGCAGTGGAGCCGCCTTGCAAGCCATGAAAGCTGACAAAAACGTGTATTTGACAGCCATGGCAGATGTCTTTGAAGACAGATTACAGACTTCATATCAATCTCTGATAGAGGAAGTCCCGGATAAAATCAAAGTACCCGACAATCAAAAATTTATGGGATTTGATGCATATAAAAAACTACTCGAGACTGATGTGGATGTCATTATCCTGGCTACTCCACCTTGTTTCAGACCGGGGCATCTGGAGGCTGCTATCAATGCCGGCAAACACGTATTTTTTGAAAAGCCAGTAGCGGTAGATGCCCCCGGAATCAGGAGGGTGATGGAAGTAGCCAAAAAAGCAAAAGAAAAAAAGCTTGGTTTTATGTCTGGATTCTGTTGGCGACACGATGTACCCAAATCTGAAACTTATAAACGAATACTCAACGGAGACATCGGCGATGTCCTTTCCCTGTACAATACTTATAATACGGGGGCTAGCTGGTGGAGGGATACCAAGCCTAGCTGGGGTAAGTTCAAAAAAGAATTGCGCAATTGGGTGTACTATACCTGGATGTCAGGTGATCACATCACCGAGCAAGCGGTACATTCGCTCGATCTCATGAATTGGGCTAAAGGGGATGTCATGCCAGTTAAAGCCTCAGGACAAGGGGGAAGGCAAAGTCGTATTGAGCCGGAGTTTGGAAATATCTTCGACCACTTTTCCATCACCTATGAATACCCTGATGGCAGCAGAGGGTTTCATCACAGCAGGCAACAAAAAGAAACTTCGGGAGCATATAGTATAGAAATGCTCGGCACCAAAGGAAGATGCGATATCAATGTTTGGAATCATCATGAAATCAAAGGAGCAAAACCCTGGCTGTGGGAAAAAGACCATAAAGAAGCAGATAAGCCCAATATGTACCAGGAAGAGCATGACCAATTGTTTGCCTCGATCCGCAAAGGTGATCCGTTTAATGATGGCGTGCGCAGCGCCAACAGTACCTTCCTGGCTATATGGGGCAGGATGGTAGCCTATACCGGAAAAGATCTCACTTATACGGAAGCAATAAATTCTTCTGAATCCCTGACCCCACCGGATGATGCCTATGATTGGGATTTGGATTGGCAGATCAAGGAAGTTGCCAGGCCGGGCTTTACGAAGTTTGTATAATTTGCCGTAGATGAATAGATATCAGCGAAGAGATTTTTTGAAATATAGTGCAATGGCCTCAATGGCTTTTTCGTTGCCGCTCCCAAGGATGAAAAGTACCGGCCCACCCATAATTAAAAAAGCACTGATGTTTGGCATGATCAAAGAAAATCTATCGATAATGGATAAATTTAAATTGGTCAAAGACCTGGGTTTTGATGGTATAGAGCTTGACAGTCCCAATGATCTCAATGAAAGAGAGGTACTCGAAGCCAGGGACAAGACAGGTATAGAGCTGCCTGGCGTAGTTAATTCTATTCATTGGAAGTCTCCTCTCTCTGATCCTGATCCGGCAGTGCGGGCTACATGCGTCGAGTCTATGATTACGGCCTTGAATGATTGCAAAAAGTATGGGGGTACCTCTGTACTGCTGGTGCCCGCGGTTGTCAATGATAAAGTATCTTATGCAGAAGCTTATGAACGATCACAGGCAGAAATAAAAAAATTGTTGCCTGTAGCTGAAAAAACCGGAGTTAAGATCGCTATTGAAAATGTATGGAATAATTTTCTACTCTCTCCTCTGGAAGCTGCTCGATATATTGACGATTTTAATCATCCGATGATTGGCTGGCATTTTGATATTGGCAATGTCGTCCGCTATGGATGGCCTGAGCAATGGATCAATACTCTGGGCAAACGTATACTTAAACTTCACATCAAAGATTACAGCCGTAAAATGGCCAATGATTTGGGTGTATGGAAAGGTTTTGATGCAGAGCTCGGCGAAGGTGATGCCAATTATGCTGCAGTGAATAAAGCATTGAAAGAAGTAGGGTACAAAGGCTGGGGATCTGCTGAGGTGAATGGTGGTGATCGGGTGCGATTAAAGGAAATATCTGAGCGGATGGATAGGTGTTATGCTGCATGATATACTTAAATGAAAAGGTACATTAATCGTAAATCCTTTGTTCAAGGTCCATTCTTGAGTGAAGAATTCTGGCAATTAGTATTGTTTCGATTTTAGTTGATAAATAATGATTGCAAAAAACTACTTTCATTGACGAACAGTGTCCTCCCTCAGCGCCATAAGTCCAAGGACCGGGCCTAGAGCCAATATCATAAAAATGTATTTTGCGGACATGGTCCCGGTGAGGGCATGGATCAGTTGAATGCTGAGGATGGTGATGCTAAAACCAATGCAATTGACAATGGTCAGTGAAGTACCTCTCGACATTTCCGGTGCATTTTGTGCCACCAACGTAGAGAATAAGGGAGAATCAGCGATAACGACCACCCCCCAAAAAAACAGAAAGGTCAATAATAATGGAACCGAACTCACGAACAAAAACAACGGTGATACTAAACAACACATACAAGACAACAATAAGGATGCAATAGCAGTCCTCTTCACTCCAAGATATTGTGACAGATACCCGCCAGCCACGCATGCAAGGCCACCGGAGGCAATGATCAAAAAAGACCATAGAGACACATTGAGTTTGACCTGGGGATAAACGGCAATATAGCTCTTCAACATGATAGGCACAAAAGCCCAAAAGGCGTAGAGCTCCCACATGTGCCCAAAGTACCCGAAAGCTGCAGCCCGGAATTTTTTAATTTTAAAACCTATGATAAAAGTGCCCAGATTCAACTTCTGACCTGGTGTTCGAAAGGGGCCGTTCGGCACCAGGAGCCACATCGCCAATCCTCCTGTAAAGGCAAGTGCTGAAGTGCTATATACTACGTATTCCCAGGAGAGTTGCGCGGTCAAGCTTTTTAGTAAATGGGGAAACCCGGTACCAAGCACCAATGCACCTACTAAATATCCCAACGATTTGCCCAATCCTTTGTCATAATAATCCGAAGCAATCTTCATACCGACCGGATATATGCCAGCGAGAAAAAATCCAGTAAAAAAGCGACAAAACAGTACTTCTATGGAGTTGATTCCATCCAGGCTGATGGCAAGATTAAACAAGGCAGCGATCATTGAACAAAAGAAGAATACCAGTGATGGTGAAAACCGATCAGCAATAGTCAATACAGCAAAAATCAAGGTTCCTATCACAAAGCCAAACTGAACCATACTTGTAAGGTGTGCCACAAAGTCCTGATCAAGCCGGAGGACCTGTACGATATCAGGTAGGATCGCATTGCCGGCAAACCAAAGTGAAGTACATAAAAATTGAGAGATGACGATGACAGCCAATATCCTTTTCATGAAATGAATGTATTGATGTGCTTTTTTAAACTATTTCCCCCCAACACTTAAAGACTATAAATATTAAGCTGCAGTCATAGCCCATAAGAAAGTCAGGAGATTGTTTTTACCTTGTTTAAATATAGCTCAGAACTTCCTAACTTAGCTACTTATATGCGCATCATCACTTATAATGTCAACGGGATCCGCTCAGCCATGAATAAGGGTTTTGCGGATTGGGCCAAATCCAGCAAAGCCGATATCATTTGCCTTCAGGAGATCAAAGCCAAAGAGGATCAGATCGATATGGACAGTTTGAAAAAGGCAGGCTACGATTCCTATTGGTTTCCTGCGGAAAAGCCCGGCTACAGCGGCGTAGGTATTCTGACCAAAATCAAACCGGATAATGTCACGACTGGCAGCGGTATGTCAGCTTATGATCAGGAAGGACGCACCCTGGTTATGGATCTGGGTGACCTCACTCTGGTCAATTGGTATTTTCCAAGTGGTAGCAGCGGCGAAATCCGACAAGAAGTAAAAATGAAATTTCTGGACGAAGTGCTTCCATGGATGCAAAAATTAAAGGCAAAGCGCAAAAAGCTGATTATCGTCGGTGATTATAATATCGCGCATACTGAGTTGGATATACACAACCCCAAAGGCAATAAAAAGACCAGTGGATTTCTGCCTGAGGAAAGAGCATGGCTGACCAAATGGTTTGAAGCAGGACTTCATGATAGTTATCGTCACATTCAACCTGAAAAAATTGAATATAGCTGGTGGTCTGCCCGCTTCAATGCACGTGCGCAAAACAAAGGCTGGCGCATCGACTACCAATCTGTGAGTGATCCCATCCTACCCCTGGTCAAAGATGTAAAGCACTTGATGGATATAGTGCACTCTGATCACTGTCCGGTGCAATTGGATTTGAAGTGAGGTATATGAAGTAAGGCGCGAAGGCGCCAAGGAGTTGTAAGTACGGTGCGCAAAGTGATAAAAGCCCAAATGGAATGATAAAATAGGCAGGAGATGACTATACTAAAAATTTACACAGCAGTCGCTAAGTCACCAGGAAATTTGAATACAAATGTTTCACTCGGAATTTTTCTTTTACAACTTTTCATGTAGCTGCATTAAAATATAAAAACGATCAGGACTACTTTGCCCTTTTGTGTCCCCCGAGGCTTTAGGAGTACGAAATTTACCACCCCGAAGTATTACTAACAGATGATTGTCAAAATGAAAAACGATCAGACTTCTTCACGCTTTCGCACCTTTGCAAGACGATCGCAACAATCTTTGGATCTATTGCATGCCAGGATTCATAAAAATACCTGGCTTCAGATTTTTACCGCTTTCACCCGGTGTATCCTGGCTATTGGCTTTATTCCAGCCAGCTTGCCAAAAATTCTGCATAAACCATTTACCAGTATCAGTGCTATGGATCCGGTTGGGGCTTATTTCAAGGCATTATATGAGACAGGGTATTATTATGATTTTATAGGGTGGTGCCAGTTGACTGCCTCCATTTTATTATTATTGCCGCGTACAGCTCATGTAGGGGCGCTATTGTTTTTTCCTATTATTTTAAACATTACCGTACTGACCAATTCAGTTGGGTTTAAAGGTACATGGTTGGTGACCATCATGATGTCAATAGCCAATTTGTACCTATTATGTTGGGAGTATGACAGGATCAAGTCATTGTTTATTGATCGTAGAACCAGTTCAAGTCATTTTGATAAAAAATATGCTTGGTTGATCCCAGCCATTTTTACGTTGGGTGGTTTGGGTGTGATGGTCATGATGTTGATTTTGGGTATTGCCAGGTATGATCAAATCTCTTTGCGCAGTATCCTACCGCTCATGGGTGCTGGCTTGATTTTTGGTTGTGTTGTTTACCTGCATTATCGTAATATGAAGGTAGGACCTGCTAAGCCGGATGGTATAGAAATTATGGATTAGATTATATTCGATGGCGGATGCCTTTAGCGATTGAAGAAAACTAAGGGATCATATCATCGAGTTTAATTGCCTGTTTAAAAAAGTTTTTTCTGCACCGGGGCAATGATCTCAAACTCAATGTCATTTTTATCGACAGCTTTTGACTTAGAATCTTCTTTTACTTTTACACTGAGGAGCTTAAATTCGCTGAGTCGGTTGCCAAGTGCTTTCCATCCTTTTACATCGATATATTGGCTGATCTTAAAGTCTTTGGTAAACTTTTGATTTTTTGATTTCCAGCTGTATTCCACGACGGGGTCTATTCCACAATGAGCATATAATAATTTTGAATCTTTGTGGTCAGTGATAAATTTGAACCGAGTAGAGGTAGTCGTGGTTTCTATCAAAAATCGTTTGACCATCGTCCACTTTTTATCTCCATCATAATAGATAGCGTCTATCGGCCAGGTAGGCTCAAATTTGCCTATCCAGATCAGTTCGTCCACATTAAACCTCAGGCTCATCTCCACAGTATTGAGTTGGTAAGATCCATCATTCCAAAGTGACAGGATCAGATCGCCGGTATCAAATTCGCCAAGGGTGATTCCCCTCAATTCGGAATTGAGCCTGCCGGTGGACTCATCCAGCCAAAGTGGTTGTGCCCCCAAAGAACTCTTGCCTTTCTCCAACAACTCAACTTTGCGTATCGGGTATTTAGTCACGGTATTGCCTTTAGAGGTTTTTCCTTTGATTTCCATAGTGGCAAAGTCAAATTCAAACTGTTTTTTCTTGGCAGTGCTACCCTGGGAAAGTTGGATCTGCACGATCTCAGATTCTCCATTTGGATTAGCGCTGATGTAGATGAGTTTGGAGTCTTTGTGATCAGAAGCGATAGCATATTCTTTATCTCTGGTTACGCCGCCGATCTGAAATCTTTTGGCAAACGCTTTGCCACTATCTCCATCTACATAGATTACATTAAAGACGGTGCGATCATCTGTTTTTTTCCACACGTTGGCATAGCGAAGGTCTTTGCCCATAAATACTTTTTCGCCCATTTTGGAGACTTTCATTTTGCCATCTCTGCGGAAAGCCACGATGTCATCGATATCACTGCATTCTCCCACCAGGGTAGAGGTATCTTTTTTGAGGCCCCAACCTATGAATCCTTCTTTCTCATCGACATATAGCTTTGTATTGTTGGCTACTACTGTGTTGGCCTGGATGGTTTCAAATTCGGAGATGGTCGTCTTGCGGTCTTTTCCTTCACCATATTTTTTTCTAAGATGCTCAAACCAGGAGATGGTATATTCCGTCAGGTGATGGAGATCATGTCGTATTTGTTCCAGGCTTTTTTCAGTCTCCCGGATTTGTTCGTCTGCTTTGAAGGTATTGTATTTTGAGATTCGTTTGATTTTAATCTCCGTGAGCTTGGCTACATCTTCGTCTGTGATTTCCCTGGAGAGTTTTAACCTTTTGTCTTTGGCTGAAGCTTTTTCCGAAGGAGTAGATATATATTTTTTAAGCTCCGTATGTATGGTCTCGATGACTTCCTCCCAGCTTTCACATTCCTCTATTTCGTGGTAGATTCTGTTTTCAATAAATATTTTTTCAAGATTGGCAAAGTGCCAGAGTTCGTTGAGTTCAGCATTTTTGATCTCCAGCTCTTGTTTTAACAACTCTTTGGTTGAATCTACCGTGCTTCGCAGAATGTCGGAGACTGTCAAAAACATTGGTTTTTTGTCCACAATCACACAGGCATTGGGAGAGACGGAGAGCTGGCAATCGGTGAAAGCATAGAGCGCATCTATTGATACATCCGGAGATACTCCCGGCTGTAATTCGATGGCTATCTCTATCTCCGCCGCGGTGTTATCTGTGATTTTTTTGATTTTGATTTTTCCTTTTTCATTAGCTTTGAGGATACTTTCTATCAGTGAAGTCGTCGTCGTACCATAAGGAATCTCAGTGATGATCAGATTCTTTTTGTCTACAGCTTCTATTTTGGCCCTGATCTTGACTTTGCCTCCGCGCTGGCCGTCATTGTATTCATTGATATCGATACTACCTGCAGTCTGAAAATCAGGGTAAAGTTTAAATCTTTTACCTTCAAGATATTTGATGGCTGCGTCGATGATTTCATTAAAATTGTGAGGAAGAATTTTCGTAGAAAGTCCTACCGCGATGCCCTCGGCACCTTGAGCAAGAAGAATAGGGAACTTCGCAGGCAGTGTGACAGGCTCTCTTTTTCTGCCGTCATAGGACAATAGCCAGGAGGTGGTCTTAGGATTAAAGATGACTTCCAAGGCAAACTTGGTAAGTCGGGCTTCGATGTATCTGGGTGCAGCCGCAGAAGCTCCGGTCCGAGCATCACCCCAGTTGCCCTGGGGATCGATAAGCAGCTCCATTTGACCAAGGTTGACCATGGCATCCCGGATGGCCGCATCGCCATGTGGATGGTACTGCATCGTCTGGCCTATGACATTGGCTACTTTATTGTACCGGCCGTCATCTATCTCGTAAAGGGCATGCAGGATACGGCGCTGCACCGGCTTGAGGCCATCTTCCATAGCCGGTACTGCTCGCTCTAGGATGACATAAGAGGCATAGTCCAGAAAATAGGACTCATACATACTGTTCAAACTGGTGATCTTGATGCCTTCTGAGCCTTTAGGGACAGGTATGAATGGTGGATTCTGCTTTTTAGCCATGTATATTTAATTTTCCGGGGCAAACATATTAAGAAAAATTGTTATCTGAAAAATTTAATGAGAAACAGATCATGGAGAAACCCCTCTGAGCTACCCCCCAGTTAAAATATATCATTGAAGTAATGATTGATTTACGCCATAATAGTCGCTGATGTATTGTTTTTTGGTTAAAAAGATAGCTAATGTGCTGTGTTGTCACCAAACCGCATTGGGACAATCATGTTTATAAGAAATGATAAGAAGTATTCATATGACTTGATTTTGCCTAAAAGGTTAAATTTTTTAAAAATCTAGCAGCATGCATCTGGGATCCACCGTTTAACCTTAACTTGGATCTACTAAATCCAAGGGTCATGGATATAACTATTCCTATCGAGTCAGAAGACGATTTTATTAATGCTTGTGTTCGCAATGAACGATGGGCTCAAAAAAAATTGTACGAAGACTACTACAGCAGCATGATGGGGCTGTGCTTGAGATATGCCAATACGGACGAAGATGCGATGGATATCCTTCACGAGGGATTCATCAAAGTCTTCAGACATATCAGCAAATACCAGGCAGGCACCTCACTTTCAGCCTGGATCAGGCGCATCATGGTCAATACTTCGATAGATTATTATCGAAAAGAGACCAGGAGGCGCACTGAAAACATCGACAAAGCCTATGCCATCAGTACAGCTGATGTAGATGCAGTGAGTCGATGTGGTGAAAGTGAAATACTCAAATCTATACAGCAACTCACTTTTGCTTATAGATCAGTATTCAATCTATATGTAGTAGAGGGATTTTCTCACAAGGAGATCTCCGAACAATTGGGGATTACAGAAAGTACTTCCAGATCCAATTTAGTAAAAGCCAGGATTAAGTTGAAGGAGATATTGTTGGGTAAAGGCAAAATACATGGAGAATAATTCATTTGATAATTTTATAAAACAAAAGATTGAACATCCTTCCGTTGAGATGGATGCTCGTGCATGGGATTTATTCATGCTGACGGCCATTGAAAAAGGGGAAGAAGATATATTTGAAGATGCTTCTGCGGATGCATTGGTGAGAGAAGGATTAAAAGATTTTAAAGTAGCCTATGATCCCACGAGTTGGGATGTGCTGGCTGATAAAATAGATACACCTGAGGAAGAACCGGTAGTTGTTCATCAAAAATTTGACAAAGAAATCTCTAACTCCCTAAGAGACCTCAGGAGGAAATATGATGCGGCTTCCTGGCCAAAGCTAGCGGCACGCCTTGATGCCGAAGAGCGATATATCAGGCATTATTATCGAGCCAAATTTGTAGAAGCAGTAGTGTTCTTTTTACTGGTCATCACTTTATTTCAGATGAGTCAATCCAGTAAGGTGAAGTCAGAAATCGAAAATATAGCCACTCCAAAAATCAATCAGGAAGTCGCTTCCAGGGATCTCGCTGGACCGCAAGTATCGGGTTCTACCGCCAAAGCCCAAACCTATCATTTGACTACACCTTTGAATGGGTCAATTAAAAAAGGCGATTTCAATACAGGCAGATTGACAGAGAGCCTGCCGACTAAAGATTCACCTGCGATGATAGATGCGGTAGTCAATTTTTCAACATCGGGTACTGGTTCAATTCGCGACATTTTTAACCTGGCAAGTTTAAGAAGCGATATTGATCGAACATCTGCTGCTCGTAAGATTTCAGAGGACAAAATCAATCTTAATGTGATATCTGCTGAAAATAGTATACTCGGACAGGATCTGGCTAGTACTTTATTTGACGCCATCCCAGGAAATGTGCCTGGGGTGAGTTTCTCCAATCAATCCTTGCCTTCCATGACGATTAAGTCTATCAAAAAAGGTGTTTGGAAAGTAGGTATGTATACCCATTTGGATTATAATCAGATTTATTTTCCTGATCAGATAGTGTCTGTATTGGGTGAGCAGGCTCCTTATAAAGCGAAGACGGTACATTCTTCGGGATATGGCGTCGGGTTTAAAGCATTATATAGCAAGAAACAATTTGGGTTGGAGACAGGTATAGGATATGCCAATCGTGCTTATTCTCCCAATCGTAAATATTATATAGACCCGTATTACAATGCAGATTTTGCTAATATTGAGTATGAAATCGTAGAGATGCCACTATCGGTTAGGTATGCTGCAAAAAAGGATAGCCGTGTTAGGCCCTATGCTCAAGTCGGGTTGAATGCTAATTTTATCACGAGGGCCAATTATGATATCGTAGCTGAATCCAAATTGGCCAGAACTTTCACTTCTAAGAATGCTGATTTAACTGCTCAACAAGAATATATACTGAGTAAAGCCAGGGATCAGTTTACAAAATTCGATAAAAGAAGGGTGTTAGTTTATGCCCAGGGTTCCACTGGTTTAGAATGGAAGATTAACTCTACCGCAGATATATATTCTCAGATTACTTTTGGTCAGAGATTATTGAGCAGACAGTTTGGTCCCAATTTTGATCAGTTCAAGACACTATCTATGGAGATCGGTCTGAGAACCAAGATTTAAAATTATATAAATCAGAAAAACAATCTGCTCTTTTACACCAATTCCAATTGAGCAGCAGCCATCCGTAAAAAATTAGGCAATACAGTTGATCTTGTTCGTGCGAGTTTGAGTGGATCTCTCAGATGATCCATCATTTCGTCATAACCTAGCTGTCCTACATTTTGAATAATGGGTTGTTTTTTTGCGCCATTAAAATGCACGAGCATACCGGCAGGATCAGCCTCAGGGTGAAATTGAGTACCAATAAAATAATCTGAAAATCGAATCGCCATCAATGCCCGGTCATGGGTATCCGGAGCAGTCGTGGTCTCTTCTGCCAATAAGGTAAATCCTCGTCTATCCATGATTTCCACATCTGGCCTGATGACCTGGTACATACGAAAATCTGCAGCATAAAAAGAGTCAGGGAGATGGTCAAATATAGGCTCGGACCTTCCTGATACCGTTAACTTGACAGGCATGATACCATACGAAGATGGGTGCCGCTGGCTGATCTCTGCAAAATCATAATGCCTGCAAATCATCTGGAATGAATGACAGATAAAAAAGACAAACTTTTTAGAAGTATGGGCCAACTTATTTGATGCCTCAATCGAGTCTATAAGTTCAAAATATTTGCTATCCCACGGCATACCCTGGGTGTCCAATGGGCTGCCCGGGCCCCCACTACTTATATATATGTCATAAGATAAATCCGGTACTTCCTCCTCATACCTGATCGCAAAGGTATCTGTGACGATCTCCATGTCTACTTCCCGCGAGAAAGATTCTATAAGGTCATAGATACAGCGTATGCCTTCGTTAGGCTCCCCATTGTATAAATCCAATATGGCTATTCGTATGCCTTCACGGTCTAATGCCAGCATCAATAATTTAGGTTGGTGAATCTATGCAAAGATAAGTACAAGGATAGTAATTTAAACATATGAAAATCTGAATTATATATATGTGTTAAATGTAATATATTAAAATTTGCAACTGCTGGCATCGTTTCCCACATAATAATTTTTATAGTTTTTGGCAGAAGGATCCATGCACCCTTTTAGATTTAATAATTTGATATCCCTAAACTCCACCGGCTGGCCTTCACTTTGTAGTGCTATAAATCCTTCTTTCAAAGGTTTGCCTGGATTCCAGAAGGCTGGATCATACCGATTGACTACTCCACCCCCCATGGATGGATGACTATATTCCAGCACTACTTTGCCATTGACTATGTGTTGGATCAGGGAGTCACCATATACAATGAGTTCGGCCTTCACCCATTCGTTTTTATCGATGGTAGGACTGGTCGAATTGAGGCAATGACCAGGATATTTTTGGCCTTGGTATTCTATTTCGGTACCAGGTGAACACATATTACAGGTAGGTCTGGGCTTTCCGTCACCTAAGCCGGCCAGAAATTGCATTTCAACTGAGATGGGCCAGTCTTGCTCCTTTGGTATGCTAGCCGGATCTTGGGAGTGGTACATCACTCCACTGTTGAGCAAGGTAAAATCAGGTGCCCCGGGTTGCAAGTCCCCATAAAACCGATATTCCATGCTCAGATGGAAGTAAGCAAAGGGAGTCTTATAATACAGATGTCCATATTGCTCATTAAACTCACCATATTGATCATAGCTCACCTTGATTTTTTTCTTTTCTACGCTGAATGTATTGCCGTAGTTTTCATTATAATCATGATGATGGATTTTGACTATCCAATCCTGCAGGTTGCGACCATTAAATAGTTTTTTCCAGTCCTTTTTTGATTGAGCCTGGGAGGTATAGCTGACCATTAAGATCCAAATACCGAATAATGCTTTAAGATTCATGAGTATGAATTTAGCTTATTAATTGAACAGGCATTAAAATAAAATGGGTTATTCTCACTAACTGGGTCCTTCGGGTTCGTAAACTTACTACCTGAAATTTGCTATTAACATTGAACTACTTCAGAGCATTAAGGGTCTACCTTCAGTATAGCTGTCCTGCTTGCGGTCATAAGGAATAATATTATCCCATTCTTCGGCAGACGATCGGGCTACAAAGGCTACGACGGGTTCCGTATCACTCATATTAAAAACTTCATGGGGTACCCCTGGTTTGATGTAAATAAAATCGCCTGCTTCGTTTTCGATTATTTTTTTGAGGCCAGGGCCAAACTCATGTCGCACTCTTCCCTGTATAATGTACAAGATCAATTCAAAATCTACGTGAATGTGCGCATAAGCCACGCCACTAGGTGGTATCGTCGCTATATTGGCTGAGAGTTTGGTTGTGCCAACATTTTTTGCAGACATACCTTGTTTGTAATGAATGCCATTCCAATCTCTCCGTGGGCCTCCACCTCTGATAGTGAGGATGCCATCATGATCTTCAACAGCATTTTTTTGGATCTGATCTTTATCGTAATTCATATATCATTAAATTAGAGACATTATTAGATTGCCATCTACACCAGGTTTTTTCATGTGATTATATATTTGATTCTCCTGAGCTTGCTTCATAATTGAACAGGAGAAAATCAATACAGATTAAAGTGGTACCTGTCCAATACTTTGTCGGATATATTTACCCCAGGTCAAATTGTCTACCCCAGGCTTATGTTCCTGAGCCCGTTCCACAGCATATTTGGCAGCATGTTCGACGACCCAGTCCCAGTTCTCCTGCCCGACAGAATGTAAATCTGCATCCGGAGCAGGATTGCAAAAATCAATGGCGTAAGGAATACCATCCCTGACTGCAAACTCGACAGTATTAAAATCGTAGCCGAGGTATTCATTCAATTTGAGCACATAGGATTTGATGAGTTCTATGAGTTTAGGATCATCGGGCATCCTGGCATCATAACGTAGATGATGAGGATTGCGAGGTTCGTAAGGCATGATTTTGACATATTTTCGACCGATGCAATAACATCTATAGTAGCCTTCAAACTGAATTTCTTCCTGGAGCAACATGACCAACTGGTTGGTCTCACCATATTTTTCAAAAAAATCGTCTTTATCGTTGATCTTGTACACATGTTTCCATCCTCCGCCGGCAAAGGGTTTCATGTACGCCGGCCAACCAATATAATCAAACATGCCATCCCAATCCAAAGGGAAGGCGAGGTTTCTAAAAGAGGTCTCCTGCGTATCTGGCGGCCGTTCTTTAGATGGCAGGATCACGGTTTTTGGCACGGGTACCCCTATCTTGACAGCCAGGCAATTGTTAAAAAATTTATCATCAGCACTCCACCAAAATGGGTTATTGATCACTGCTGTGCCGGTGATGGCAGCATTTTTGAGCATAGCCCTATAGAAGGGTACATCCTGAGATATTCGATCTATAAGGACATCGTAACCCTGAGGGGAAGCCTGCGCCACTTTATCTATACGCACAGCTTCTGCGGTGATGCCGGGTATATTCATTTGATTGACTCTATCCACAAAAGCTGGCGGAAAACTACTTTCCATGCCGTGCAGTATACCTATCTTCTTCATAATTTTGTAATTTGGTCCAAAATAATTAATTATTACGGCCTTGCATTCAAGTAATCATCTTTTTCATTCTAAATTTTTGGATCGGGGGGTAGATTTGAGTTTTTACAATGATACTTCCCATCGTGCTACTTATACCCATTTGATCCTGGTCAATGATGGACAGGACCTCCACCAAATGGGACTTCACGAAGCATTGAGAGGGCAATCCGAAATAAGCGTGCACAATACCCTGGTGGTAGGCTGTGCGGCTGCTCCTGGCGAAATGCGAAAACAAGAATACGGCGTGCAATGGGCCTCTGATTATGCAGGGAGAGGTAGCAAAGCTGGCCATTATTCACAATTTATCTCTGCAGAACTCATGCCATGGATAGCACAACAATTTCCCTTAAGTGGCCAGGTGCAATGTGCTATCGCCGGTTGGAGCCTCGGAGGACTCAGTGCCATCGATATAGCCTGGCATGCTCCGCATTTGTTTCACAAGACTGGCGTGTTCTCAGGTTCACTTTGGTGGCGCAATCCTGACCTGATACAGGATGATCCACATCACAGACTGATGCATCACAAAGTAAGGCATGCCCCTGTCAAACCAGCTCTTAAATTTTGGTTTCAGGCAGGGACTGAGGACGAAACCGCTGATCGGAATAATAATGGGATCATCGATGCGATAGATGATACACTTGATCTGATAGAGGTCTTACATGCAAAGGGGTATCACAAAAACCGGGATATGCATTTTCATATTGAAGAAGGTGGTCGTCACGATGTAGAGACCTGGTCGCGGGTGATGCCTTTGTTTCTGAACTGGATGGTGGTGAATTAGACGATCATCCGGTATCCAACCCACGTGAGCAATACTCCTCCAATCAGACTACTCAGCACATAGGTCAACGCCATGGGCAGATGCCCTCGTTGCAATAGTAAAAAGGTCTCCGCTGAAAAACTGGAAAAAGTCGTAAATCCACCACAAAATCCGGTGGTCAAAAACAATCGGGTCTGCATCGAGCTATCCGATTTGGTCAACCAAGGTACAAGCATACCTATCAACAGGCAGCCTGTTAAATTGGCGATAAAGGTCGCCCAGGGAAAACGATCCGGCACCGGTTGAATGGCGAAGGATAGCAGGTATCTTGCCACGCCGCCCAAAGCTGCACCAAGCGCTACGGATAATAAATAATTAAAGTTCATATTTGATTCAGACTGAGCAGCACGAAAATAATTACTTTATTCGCTTATAAGCTCTATTTTTAGGAATATTAGAAAAAGTGTTTTCGAATGGTAAGTGATACCCTTAAATCCCCGGCATCCGATAATTTAGATCCGTCTTATAAATTTTCAATATTGATTCCAACCTGGAACAATCTGGAATATCTCAAATTATGTATAAAAAGCATTAGGGAAAACTCATCCTACAAACACCAATTCATCTTACATATAAATGACGGATCAGACGGTACGCTCGATTGGGTCAAAGCTCAGTCCGATATCGAATATTCTCATTCCGATACCAATGTTGGCGTATGCACCGGGCTCAATCGGTGCAGTCTCTTGAGCTGTACGGATTACATACTGTATATGAATGATGATATGTATGTGTGTCCCGGATGGGATCAGGTCATCAGCGATGAGATCCAATCCATAGGGCACAATGATTTTTTTATTTCATCTACTTGTATAGAATCCCAAACAGATAGTAATTGTGTGATCGAAAAGGATTATGGTAGAAATATTGGGAGTTTTAATGAAGCAAACTTACTGTCAGGTTACGATGCCTTATCAATGAATGATTGGAGTGGTGCTACGTGGACACCCAATATTGTGCACAAAAGCTGGTGGAAAGCAGTAGGAGGTTATAGTGAGGAGTTTTCTCCAGGCATGTATTCTGATCCTGATTTTTCGATGAAATTATGGGTACATGGAATGCGCTTATTTATTGGGTTGGGCAAAAGCAAAGTGTATCATTTCGGTTCTACTTCTGTCAAAAGAGTGATTAAAAATCCAGGTTATAGAAAGTTTTTATCCAAATGGAAAATGACCTCCGGTACTTTTATCCGGTATTACCTTAGACGCGGATTTAAATTTAGTGGAGTCTTGCCAGAACCTGTCATTCCTCACTGGATAAAAGCAAAGAATTATTATAAAAGATTCGCTTATTCTGTTTTTAATTCAAATGCCATTTTATGACGATCAACCAACTTCAACACGAGGTAGATGTATGGATAAAAACCTTTGGTGTCAGATATTTTTCTGAACTGACCAATACCGCCATCCTCGCTGAGGAATGCGGAGAAGTAGCCAGGCTCATGGCACGGATATACGGCGATCAATCTTTTAAAAAACCAGAAGATGCGGTTCACGCAAAAGAGGACCTTGCCGCTGAAATGGCCGATGTACTCTTTGTATTGACTTGCATAGCAAATCAATGCGATATCGATCTGCAACAAGCCATCGAAGACAATATGAAACATAAAGGCATCCGTGATCATGTAAGACATCAATCAAATCCTAAACTGAAATGATAAATCGCATTAAAATTTTACTGATCATCCTCGGATGCAATATACCTGGTATAAGCCAGGAGCAGGTACTTTGGTATCGCACACCGGCCAGCCACTTTGAAGAAGCATTGCCTATCGGAAATGGCCGTATCGGAGCTATGGTGTATGGGGGCATCGACACAGATCGACTTTCGCTCAATGATATCACCCTATGGTCGGGGGAGCCTGTAAATCCTTATAACAATCCGGAAGCTTACAGACACCTTCCTGCAGTGCGGGCAGCATTGTTCAATGAAGATTATGCTGCAGCAGATACCCTGGTGAGAAAATTACAGGGGAATTTTTCCAGTGCTTACGAACCACTGGGGAACCTTTTTCTACATTTTGACCATAGAGCTTCTACGACAGATTACAAAAGGACCCTGGATCTTGCAAAGTCACTTGCTGCAGTGACTTATAGGGCAGGTACTACCAGCTATTCACGATCTTATTTTGCCTCCAATCCAGATCAATTGATCGTAATCAAACTGGCTTCGAAAGGTCCTGACAAAATGAATTTTAGTATCAATATGAATAGTTCACTTCAGTACCGTACTAAAATGGATCAGAATAGTTTGATCTTACTGGGAAGAGCACCCGTAAGGTCTCAACCCAATTACTTACAGGTCAGAGATGCTGTAAGTTATGTAGAAGGCCGGGGAACGAGATATACAGCCCAGGTCCAAATCACTTCTAAAGATGGAAAGATTGATTATCAGGATTCTACTATCGTCGTGACGAATGCTTCTCAAGCTGAGATCCGCTTGAGCATGGCTACCAGTTTTAACGGATTCGATCAGGATCCTTTCAAAGCCGGCAAAGATGAAGTAGGGCTAGCTAAAAAATATTTGCAAAATGCAAGTCAATACAATTATAAAACCCTCCTCAAGCGACACCAGGCGGATTATCTTGCTTTGTATGACCGCGTACAGCTGTCCTTAAATGCCGCTCCCGCTCCAGGCCTGGATATATATGACAGAATGCGCAAGAACACGGCTACTTCTACCGATCAGGGCCTCATACCTTTATACTTCAATTATGGTCGATATCTTTTGATCAGCAGTTCCCGTACCATGGGAGTACCTATCAATCTTCAAGGACTTTGGAATGAAAATGTAAGACCTCCATGGAGTAGTAATTACACCGTAAACATCAATACTGAAATGAATTATTGGCCGGTGGAGGTCTGCAATCTGAGTGAGCTACATCTTCCGTTGCTGAGTTTTATCTCCAACCTGGCAGAGACCGGCAAGGTCACAGCAAAAACATATTATAATACCGGTGGATGGACTTGTCACCACAACAGCGATATTTGGGCCATGACCAATCCGGTTGGCGATTTTGGCAATGGAAGTCCGCAATGGGCCAATTGGCCACTCGGTGGAGCCTGGTTATCCACCCATTTATTTGAACATTACCAGTATACAAAAGATGACAATTATTTAAAAAATACCGCCTATCCACTACTCAAAGAGGCTGCCAGGTTTTGCCTACAGTTCCTGGTACGAGATCCGAAAGGGTTTTTAGTCACAGCCCCATCTACTTCACCTGAAAATGTCTATATCACCGATCAGGGATTAAAAGCGTCCACACTCTATGGTGGTACTGCCGACCTGTCGATGATCAGACAATTGTTTGACGATGTGATCAATGCATCAAAGATTCTGCAAATGGATAGAGGCTTCAGTGACTCCTTGTCTGCTGCTTTGACTCAAATCTATCCCTATCAGATAAGTCAAAGAGGTTATTTGCAAGAGTGGTATCACGATTGGGATGATGCAGAAGTCACCCACAGGCATCTATCTCACTTATTTGGAGTATATCCGGGCTATTCGATCACCCCGGATAATAAAGAGTTGTTTGAAGCGGCCAGGCAGTCTTTGATTCGGCGTACAAATAATGGTACAGGTTGGTCTATCTCCTGGAAGATCTCCATGTGGGCCAGGCTACTGGATGGAGATAAAGCCTATGATGCGATTCAAAAATTACTGACCTACTATCCGGCAGATAAAAACGAAATCAAAATGGCTGGTGGAGGCACTTATCCCAATCTTTTTGATGCGCACCCCCCATTTCAGATAGATGGCAATTTTGGAGGCACTGCCGGTATCGCGGAAATGCTTCTGCAAAGCCACCAGCATGAGATCAAGTTGTTGCCTGCCTTGCCTGCTGCCTGGCAGGAGGGATTTGTAAAGGGGCTCAAAGCAAGAGGCAATATCACTGTAAATTTGTACTGGAAAGCAGGTCGCCTCGTGAAAGCAAAATGCAAATCAGCGATCAGCCAGGAAAAGACCTTCCAATACAAAAACACGCCTAAACTAGTTAGCTTGCCAGCCAATAAATGGATTACAATTACCTTTTAACCGTTTTGCCTTCAATTCAATGCAGTTGCCACCTATGACCCGATGGCTCTTAAACAGGGTGTTGATGATCATTCCCGTATTATTGATCATCAGTATTCTGGCGTTTTTATTGATGCGATCTATGCAGACAGAGATAAACCTGCTCAAAGCTGACCAGCTGGGACGAAATGGAAATATTGCTAAAACCAGAGTTGCTGATGATAACTTACCACTTTTTTATTTTTCAATTCTTCCATCCAATTATCCCGACACGATATATAAGATAAGGCCTAAAAGTACTAACCAAAGAGCCATCTCTTTTTTGCGACAAGGTACCAAATGGGAAGATCTACAGAAATATCTTTTACTGGAAAAAAATTTGAGTAGGTCTGAGAACCAATCTCTCCAATCTCTAATCTGGTTGATCAATCAGTCTAATGATTTGCATGAGATTAAGTCGGCCACCCAACATGTCTCTGACTCATTAAGAAACTATCCTGACTTTCAATCCTGGGTGGGCCAACTCGACCGTTGTATAGCAGGTAGCAATAAGCTTCAACTTTATTTTCCATCTATCTATTGGTATGGCATGGAGAATCAATACCACCGGTGGATCAGCAGGATCCTACATGGAAATCTTGGCAATTCTATTGTCGACAACAGACCAGCCTGGACCAAGATAAAAGAAGCTTTAAGCTGGACCTTGTCATTCAATTTAATCTCACTTCTCCTGATATTTTTATTGGCCATCCTGGCAGGAGAATATTTATACAAAAATGTAAACAATAAAAAAGGTAGGTTCCTTGAAGCATTATTGTTGTTTTTCTATAGTATCCCGAGGTTTTTCTTTGGCATAATTTTAATCTACTTGTTTGCCAGTGATACTATTTTTCCTGCCTTGCATATATTCCCAACGCCAGGATTTATGAATGCACCACCGGAAGCTTCTATATTTCAGAAGTGGGCTGGTTTTGGGATTTATTTGGTATTACCGACCATCGCGATGGTCATTCCTTCACTAGCTTATATTAGTCGATTATACCTTTCCCGACTACTGGAAGAGGGCACCAAACCTTATGCTTTTTGGGCCTGGAGCAGAGGCGTCCCCCCTGAGCATATTATCAAGAAGCATTTAAGAAAAAATGCATTTATGCCCATCTTGGCTTTAATCGGAATGGAACTGCCTTTACTTTTAGGCGGATCTGTGGTCATTGAAGTATTGTTTAATATTCCTGGTATGGGGAGATTGATGATGCAATCTATTTTATTGCAGGATTGGATAGTCGTATTTAGTATTCTTTTTCTGACAGGGGTACTTACTGTGCTTGGAAAATTAGTGACAGATATCATGATTGGATCAGCGGATAAAAGAATAAAATGGGCTTGATCACCGGTACGATAATAAAACTAAAGCGATTATCATTCATTAGAAAGATATGCCTGGCGATCATAGCATTGAATATGGTCCTGGCATTGGGCGCCAATATCATAGCCAATGATAAGCCACTTTATTGTAATTGTGATGGTCATTCGCTATGGCCTGCCTGGGAAGATTATCTTTCCTGGTTTTACTCAGATCATCAACAGCACTTGACAGACTATACTCATTGCACGCGGGTGATTATGCCATTGATTCCTTTTCACTCGACTTCAATTGATCCTGCCAGTAGCGGATATTCTGCACCCTTAAAAAAAAGTAGTACAGTAGGAGCTACTCATTGGTTAGGGACGGACGCACTGGGTCGAGATGTGTTGGCGGGACTGATACACGGTGCCAGGTTTGTATGGATCCTTGGGTTGCTATCCACTATTATAGCCGCGATACCTGGCATAGGCCTTGGCATGTTGATCGGATATTGGCAGAATAAGAGATTAAAGTGGTCTGTGGGTCAAATATTAATTCTATTGATTTGGTGGTCACTTGCACTGTATGAAGCCATGGTGCTCAGTTGGCATTTTGATGGGGTGTCCTTCGGTTTGATGCTGTTGTCATTGTTGATTGTTTGGTCATTGACGAGTAAAATATTTTTTAGAAGTTTTCAAATTATAGGTCCTAAAATATTTGTGCCTGTAGACCATGTAGTGATGCGTGGCATAGATGTATTTGAATCATTTCCAAAAATGTTTTTGTTAATGGGTTTGATGGTGGTGATGACCCGACCTTCTGTATTCATGTTATCTGTAATGGTGGCGATCATTCGATGGACTTTATTTGTACAGGTGGCCAGAGCTGAAACTTTAAAAGAGCGTGTGGCCAATTATGTCATCTCTGCAGAAAATATCAACCTACCCTGGTGGAAAATATTGATTAAGCATATTTGGCCTAATATTAAAAGTTCGCTGTTGGTGACTGCCATATTTTCATTCAGTGCTGCGATATTGGTAGAGGCCTCTCTTTCTTTTATTGGACTGGGACTTAGGATAGAGGTGGTGACATGGGGGAGTCTGCTCAATGCAGGCAGACAATATATGCCCGGGTGGTGGTTGTCCTTGTTCCCTGGTCTTGCTATTTTCTCATTGCTGTTGTCACTCAACTGGTTATTTATCGATAGATCAAAATTGGCTGGTCAATATGAAAAAAGCTGAAAGGTAAAGCATACTTCTTGAAGGATTAAAATGCGGATGATTTTCGATAATCACATTAAAAAAATAAATAATATGTTTTATATTTGAAAGGTTAATCTTCGACTGTAACTTATATTTGAAAACATGAACAAAACTGATTTAATAGAACTAATAGCAAAAGGAGCATCCATCTCCAAAGTAAAAGCTGAATCTGCCATCAATATTACCCTCGAGTCAATGCGAAAATCGCTGAAACGGGGGGAAAAAGTACAATTAATGGGGTTTGGCACTTTTTCAGTGACCAAAAGAGCCGCTCGTACCGGTAGAAACCCCCAGACCGGTAAACCTATCAAAATCGCTGCCCGCAAAGTAGCAAGGTTTAAACCTGGCAAGGAATTGATCGCAGCAGTGAAATAAACTGATCTTTTAAAAGTGTAATATGCAAGACTTGCCAAGCTACATTGCTCAAGTATTCTTGATCACTACTTTGGTAGCTGTGCTGCTGTTTTATTTGGCAAGTCATAGATCAAGGACTACTCTGGTTGTAATCATTATTTGGATATTGGTGCAATCTACCTTAGGATTTTTCGGATTTTATGTGCATGCTGCTTCCAATCCGCCAAGGATTTTACTGTTAGTTCTTCCTCCTATACTCCTGATTGTAGGCCTTTTTAACACCGCGCCTGGCAAAAAATATATTGATCAGTTTGATACCGGCATATTGACTTTACTGCACGTAGTCAGAATCCCGGTGGAAATCGTTTTATTTTGGTTATCTGTGCACAAAGCAGTACCAGAACTCATGACTTTTACTGGTCGAAATTTCGATGTATTTTCTGGCTTGACAGCACCCCTGATTTTTTATTTTGGGTATTTTGAAAAAAAACTAAGATCTCCATTGATTTTAATCTGGAATTGTATTTGTGTTGGCCTTCTTTTAAATATTGTGTGTTACGCTGTTTTATCAGCCCCATTACCAATACAGGCTTTTGCTTTTGACCAGCCCAATGTCGCTGTGCTTCATTTTCCGTTTAATTTATTGCCGGCATGCATGGTGCCCTTGGTATTATTCTCCCACTTGGTTTGTATCAGGCAAATCATTTATCCGCCAAAATTGATCGTCAAAGGAAGTGTTATATCCTAAAGGACGGTTAGGAAATATCGATAGAACTTAAACAGCACCACTAATATTTTGCATTGATTTCAATAAAAGAGTAATAAAACCCACTTTTTTGACCTATTCTCCGGTCATATCTTTTGTTCTTCACTGAATTATATATTTCTTTGCGTCGCCAATCCAAATAGTTCAGTCATTTTTGGCAGAACAAATAAGGTATGGTTTATATTATTTGATACAATGAAAAAGGACCTTGATTCTTTGAAAGCAATGGCTTCGCAGGTGAGAAGAGACATCGTGCGCATGGTTTACTATTGCCAAAGTGGTCATCCGGGTGGATCCCTGGGATGTACTGATTTTTTAGTTGCTTTATATGGCGCACATTTAAAGTTTAAGCTTCCATTCGATATGAAAGGCAGGGGGGAAGATCTTTTTTTTCTTTCCAATGGACATATTTCTCCGGTATGGTACAGTGTACTTGCTCATAGTGGGTTTTTTCCAAAAGAAGAGTTGACCACTTTTAGAAAACTAAATACCAGGCTCCAGGGTCATCCTACTACCCATGAGGGATTGCCAGGCGTGAGAGTGGCATCCGGCTCTTTGGGCCAGGGTCTTTCTGTTGGCTTAGGAGCAGCCATGGCTAAAAAATTAGATGGGGATGAAGGCATCGTCTATGTACTGACAGGCGATGGCGAATTGGATGAAGGCCAAAACTGGGAAGCTATCTTGAGCGCAGCCCATCATAAAGTGGATAATTTGATCGCCACGGTTGATTGGAATGGCCAGCAAATAGACGGCCCGACCGAAAAAGTCATGAATTTGGGTGATCTGCCTGCAAAATGGACTGCTTTTGGCTGGGAAGTGATCATATGTGAAAACGGCAATGACCTGCAGGATATATCTGACACGCTGTCTGCTGCCAAATCAAAACTCCACCGGGGTGTGCCAATCGTTATTCTGATGAAAACCAATATGGGGTATGGTGTTGATTTTATGATGAATAGTCATAAATGGCATGGGGTAGCCCCCAATGAAGAGCAATGTAAAGCAGCTCTGGCTCAGCTTCCGGAAACCCTTGGAGATTTTCCTTTTAACCCAGATTACAAATACAATTAAGCAGACAGTATGATCAATGTAAATAATCTCACCGTATCAGGTAAAAAAGCCACAAGGGATGGATTTGGAGCAGGGCTGCTCGAAGTAGGTCGTACCAACAGTGATGTGCTGGCACTTACTGCTGATCTGTTAGGATCTTTGAAAATGGATGACTTCAAAAAAGAATTTCCTGAGCGTTTTTTTCAAATGGGTATCGCTGAAGCCAATATGATGGGGGTCGCCGCAGGCATGGCTACGGTTGGTAAAATTCCTTATACAGGCACTTTCGCCAATTTTTCTACAGGAAGAGTCTATGATCAGATCAGGCAATCCATAGCCTACTCCCATAAAAATGTCAAAATATGTGCTTCGCATGCCGGGCTCACACTTGGTGAAGACGGTGCTACTCACCAGATCCTCGAGGATATAGGCATGATGCGCATGCTTCCGGGTATGTCTGTAGTCGTACCCTGTGATGCACACCAGACTAAACTGGCTACCATTGCTATAGCCGATCATTACGGGCCGGTCTATTTACGGTTTGGACGACCTGCCTGGCCGGTTTTTACAGAGAATATTCCATTTGAATTGGGTAAAGCCCAGATATTAAATGAAGGATCAGATCTCACGATCATTGCTACCGGTCATCTCGTATGGTTTGGAGTAGAGGCAGTAAAACTGCTTGCTGCCGAAGGGATATCCTGTGATCTGATCAATGTCCATACCATCAAACCACTCGATACGGAGACCATCCTCAACAGTGTCAGTAAGACCCGGTGTGTGGTCACCGCCGAAGAGCATCAGATCTATGGAGGACTCGGAGATATGATCGCTGGTCTGTTATCCCGCAATGAGCCTGCTCCGCAGGAATACGTAGCTGTCAATGATAGCTTTGGTGAAAGTGGAAAACCTGACGAACTCCTGACCAAGTACGGTTTGAGTATAGACAGCATCGTACGGTCTGCCCATAGAGTTTTGAAACGAAAATAGATACTACATACGGGCAGCAGGCATTATCTTGCAGGGATGCAAAACTTATTTTTCAAGGCTTCGGTAAGTTGGAGAATTTTGGTCCTGGTACTGGCCTTCTTTTTATTGAATTTGTCTTATTCGGCCCTAGCCCAGCGACCCTTTCAAAACGAGATAGATCAGTTTAAAAAACAGGACCAGGTATCACCTCCGACTGCGGGACAGATTTTATTGGTGGGTAGTTCTTCCTTTAGACGGTGGACCAATGTGCAGGGTCGATTTCCCGGATATCCTATTCTCAATCGTGGTTTCGGTGGTTCTACCTTACCGGATGTAATAGGTTTTGCTCAAGACATTATCATCCCATATCATCCCAAACAAGTAGCCATCTATTGTGGTGAAAATGATCTTGCTGCCGATAGTACGATCAATGGCAAAACTATATTTAAACGATTCAGGACACTGTCCAAAATTATCAGGAGTGGTTTGCCTGGTTGTCCGATATTATTTGTGGCAGTCAAGCCCAGCCCTTCCCGTGCTCGTGTGTTGGATAAAGTGATCGATGCCAACGCTCGTATCTCTCGTTATTGCCGAAACCATAAAAATTATGCTTTTGCTGATGTATTCACACCAATGTTGGGACCTGACCACAAACCTATGGAAGATTTGTTCGTAGGGGATATGCTGCATATGAATGAAAAGGGATATGATATCTGGACGCGGGTGATTCAACCATATTTGCTTAAGTAAATATGGGCTTTGTGTCGTGTTTTGGAGCAGTTGAACTGCGACATTTTTGAGGAAGCGTCGGAGGAAAACTCCTCCTAAACGGGGTGGTAGGGGCGTTTTGGGGCCTCTAATGAAGTGTTATGGAAGTTTTAGAGCACTAGAACTGCGACCTGGTTACACCTTAACCACATTTAGATTCAATTCCTTCAACTGTGCCGTATCAAGTTCTGAAGGGGCATCGATCATCATATCCCTACCCATATTGTTTTTTGGAAAGGCGATATAATCCCTGATCGAAGTCTGGCCTTGCATGACAGCACACAACCTATCAAATCCGAAGGCGATACCTCCATGCGGCGGAGCACCATATTCAAAGGCATTCAACAAAAATCCAAATTGGTCCTGGGCTTTTTCAGGTGTGAATCCTAACAGAGCAAAGTTTTTAGATTGTAATTCCCGATCATGAATACGAATAGAACCACCACCGATCTCCGTGCCATTGATCACGAGGTCATAAGCGTCAGCCCTGATACTACCCAATATAGTTCGATCGGAGCTGGACATTTTTTCGATATCGGCTGCTTTAGGGGAGGTAAATGGGTGGTGCATAGCAAAATATCTGGCGCTATCCTCATCCCACTCCAATAACGGGAAGTCCAATACCCACAATGGTTTGAAATCACCCGCTTGCATCAGGCCATGCCGCCGGCCAAGCTCCAGGCGCAATTCGCCCAGTTGCTTGCGGGTCTTTTCCTGTTCGCCACATAGGATGAATATGATATCTCCTGGTTGGGCTTTGACCAGCTCTGCCCAGGTTTTGAGGTCTTCCTGGCTATAAAATTTATCAACACTGGACTTAAAAGTGCCATCCAAATTATACTTGACCTGTACCAGTCCTTTGGCACCGATCTGCGGCCGCTGGACCCATTCGGTGAGCTCTTTGATCTCCTTGTTGGAGTAGGCGTCTGCTTTGCCTTCCAACGCCAGGGCTGCGATATAAGGCACACTATCAAACACATTAAATCCTTTTCCTTTGGCTGCATCATTCAGCTCCTGGATCTGCATACCGAAGCGCAGATCCGGCTTATCGATCCCATAAAATTTCATGGCGTCGTCATAACTCATCCTGGGGAAGGCATTCATCTCCAGGCCTAGCATGACCTTAAACAGATTGACCGTCAAGCCTTCAAACATATTGAGGATATCCTCTCTGTGCACAAAGGACATCTCGCAGTCGATCTGGGTAAACTCCGGCTGGCGATCTGCCCTCAGGTCTTCATCCCTAAAACATTTTACGATCTGAAAGTATTTGTCCATCCCTGCCACCATCAGTATCTGTTTGAAGGTCTGAGGCGATTGAGGCAGGGCATAAAATTGGCCTGGATTCATCCTGGAAGGCACTACAAAGTCCCGGGCACCTTCCGGAGTGCTTTTGATTAAGAAAGGAGTCTCTATCTCGGCAAAACCCTGGTTGGACAGATATTTACGTGTCTCCAAGCCTAGTTTGGATCTGAATAGTATTTTTGATTGTACGGCATTCCTTCTGATATCGAGATATCGGTATTTGGCGCGAATATCCTCGCCGCCGTCCGTGTCATCGGTGATGGTAAACGGAGGTATCTTGGATGCATTGAGTACGAGCAGTGATTTGGCCTCTATTTCTATATCGCCGGTAGGACGCTTTGGATTTTTGGCACTCCTTTCTCTGACCTCACCGGTGACTTGTATTACAAATTCCCGGCCTAGTTTTCTAGCCTGATCGCACAAGGCAGGATCTGTGTCCATATTGAATACCAACTGGGTGATCCCATAGCGGTCTCGCACATCCATAAAGGTCATACCGCCAAAATCCCGACTGGCATCTACCCAGCCGCTCAAAGTCACTGATTGTCCAAGGTGTGACATCCTCAACTCTCCACAATTATGCGTCCTATACATATATATATGATAAATTTTTGAGCCGCAAAGGTAAGCTAAACAAGGAGATTGTGATTCTCAATCGTACAGCATTATTGATTGACAGCGATGCACCCAACCCTCGCAGGCCAATAAAGGTGTTAATCCATCCAGATTTTCTAAAGGTGCATGTTCGAGCCAATGCTTGAGCTTGGTAGAGCCGGTCAATCTTACAAAATGGTCTTCTCCTGTCCTGTTGACATGAGTAGGATAGGGCATCCATCTAAATTGATCGGCAAAAAGACTTTTTATCATCGCCAATAGGATCATTCCACAATAGACCGGGCGGAAAAGATTTGGATCAGTGACAACCAATTTAGCGCCAAAGCATGTTTCCTGGTTAAACTTATTTCCTTTTGCGATTAATACTGATTCATCGAATCGCAAGCCTTTGATATCAAGTTTTTCAAGATTGGAAATCAACGATTGGATATGTATCCATGGTGCCACTGCTACTTTAAAAGATTTTTCTGTACCGCGACCTTCTGAGATATTAGTAGCCTCCAGATAACAAAGGGCCGGATAAGTAAATATGGTATCCAGATCAGTAATCGCCGGGGAAGGTGGGACAAAAGGATATTGATATTGTGCACAATTCATATACCTTTTCCAATGGGCGGTAGGGATGATTTGCAGATCCAACCGGTGCCAGCCTTTTTCTTTTTTTATTAATAAGGCCAGTTCGCCGAGGGTCAATCCAAATCGGATAGGAACATTCCAGGAGCCAATAAACGATAAAGATGCTGGCTGCATCATGGGACCCTCTGACATGCTGAGGTCGCCACCCAATGGATTAGGACGGTCCAAAAGGATTAAAGGTTTTTGGTATGCTACGCATGTTTCCATGACATGCATCATTGTCCAGAGATAAGTATAATATCTGACGCCGATATTGGGCAAATCAAGGATCAGTGCATCAAGTTGCTTTAATGATTCCTCCGAAGGCGAAAGCTGATCGCCATACAAACTGACGATTGGTATATTTAAACGAGCATGTTGCCCATGAGGCTGAAAGCTTCCATCAGCTCCGTTGGCTTTGAAGCCATGTTCAGGTGAAAAGATGGTTTTGATTTTAAATTCCAGATCAAGGAGCACTTTTAATATTGGAGTGCCCTGATCATCAACGGCAGATTCGTTGGTGATCAGCCCATAGTGTAGGTGCAGATCCATCTTCGATGAGTCTATTTTGAGGCGGTCTATACCGCATTTTATGGCTACCAACTTGTGACGATTTTGATTATAGTTTGATTGCGAATTCCAGGAGACTAGTTATTTTTTTTCAACCTTACACGCTCTCGATGTTTATCCACTATATGTTGAAATAGGGATTTAACGCCCTGGTATTCTTCGGGCAGAAATTCAGTTTTATTGACAGAGAGCAGCGTGTTGATTTTTAATTGGCCTTTGATGCCATCTTCGCACACCATGGTATATTTGATGGTTTTATCATCTGCCTGGATCAAGGAAGAAGCAGGTATGGAATCCAACGAGTAGGATTGTGAAAAGTTGATTTCAATATTAGTAGTGATCATCCAGGGGTAACTGTATTGAATTGGAACATTACGGGTGATGGCCTGAAATGGGTTAGCAGTGAGCACATCCAATAAACCGGGTCCAAAAGACAAATGGTTTCCAACAGTATCCTTTTCAGTTTCTATGTGAATAATCGAACTGATAGACAATTCTTTTTCCCTGTCATTGAACCCTTCGACTTTTCGATTGGTGAATGTGATGCCGGGGTGATTTTTTTCGAGATAGTCAAAATAATAGTCTATGCCGTTAGAGTCTATTAATTCACTTCTCATCTTGTAGGCTGCATAACTATACAACCGCTCAGTATACTCCCCGGTGAGATTTTCGGAAGTATCCAGGTGGAGCTGATAATTGATTTGAGTCTGGCCCAGCTTATTAGCATTGAGTTCTATCCAAAATCCTTCGCGTTCATTGATCAATACTCCAGCAGTATGGACACACTGAGGGGACAATGAAAAGCTGTTGCCATACGGGTCTGAAGCATCCATCAGGTTGATCTTGCCTCCGCTAAAGACAGCAACCACGACATAATTGAGCTTTGAAAGGGTCGGGAATTCTTGAATTAATTTGCCATTATTGGATGTAGTAAGCACTACAGGATAAGCTCTGTAGTCTAAGGCCCTGAGCAATCCCACCAATACCAGATTGATATCAGCCACATTGCCTGTATGCCTGGATATAATTTTATTTAGATGATCACTGGCATAGATACCATACCCACCATCCCACTTGATTTGTGATTGGATGAAGTGATATGCATCCTGGAGCGTGTCAGCACGTGTTTTATCATTGGATAAAAATTCTTTTTTTAAATTCTTGAACAAACCACTCTTTAAAAGCTGATTGCCGAAATACGGATGATTGTACAGGTATTTATTGGCATTCGGCCAGTTGGAGGTATAATCAATGCTTTGATCCGGATTTGGTGCCAACTCAAACTCAAGTCTTCTTCTAAAAGTGTTGGGATATAATACGAAGGGATATTGGATATAAGCGGGTACATTGGTTGAAGAATAGGTAGTCACTAATGCTTCATAGCCATCGATAAGGGACTTATAGAAATCACTGACGATTTTAATGGAGTCATCACCCCAGGCATATACAGGATAGGTTATAAAGTCCGGAATGGTCGTTTCATATTGGCTTTTCCGGACAGGCAACGCTCGCTGAAAATCCCAGCCATGGAAATTGGTCAGATAGTCAGATTCAATCGTGTATTGTACTTCAAGGATGCTGCCTTCGTGTACATTGGGTAAGGTGATTTCCATATCCTGGTAATAACCGTTGCTCGAATATTTGATGGAAGTTTTATCCAGCTTGTTTTCATAAATGATATCATCGGTCACATTAAAAGTGGATGCACGAAGATCCTTCAGTTCTTCGCTGGAAGCGGGTGATTGATATAATGAAAGGTATACTTTGTTTGCATCCGGAGGAAAAGAATCCAATAATTTGATGGCAAAATGTCGTGTAAACTCTACTCTAAGTCCTTGAGGGTTTGTGATGATCCCTGCACTACCACTATCAAACAAATAATAAGCGGTAGCTGTGGTATCAAAAGCACATTTGACCAGATCAAATTCAGAAGGTACATGATTGCCGAAGACCGTTTTTAGCCGGGCTGTTTGAGCCCATATCAAAGTGCCGGAGGATAAAATCACCAAAATGGATATTAACAGTCTAGACATTTGATTATTCATATATATACAAAGCCCAATTTAATCTTTTGAGCTTAATAAAAGGGTACCAAAAGGGTAAAATTTAAAAAAACTCTTTACACCTGCTCTGCAGGTAATCCGAGCGTATGGATCGTGCCTGATGCAGCAAAATGCTTTCCGATGATTCTAAATCGCTGTAAACTATTGGGTGGAAAGTACAAGGAAGTAAGACTGCATTTGCCCTTGTCTGCAAATATTTCGATAGAGTGGTTATCTAAAAAAATGTGCAGGGGTAGCAAATGGCCACTAGTAGTTTTGGCACTTTCAATCGAAGGATAGGATGGATGAAATGACAATGCTTTGCTCGTTCGATCCAGGGACAGTTGATGTTTTACAGGATCCCAAATGAGTAATAGTTTTGCCTTGTTACCAAAGTCAAATTCAAGGGTGCATATTTTATGAGAATCCAACAGAAGCTCAAACTCCATAGATTCAGACAGGGCCAGCTCCCATTCCACTTCTTGAGACATCGGGCTTTTAGCAAACTCCAGGCTTTTAGATCTTAATTTTTTTAATTCAGCTATCGGTTGTTGCAGCAAGGTGAAGGAACCATCTGTGTTTTTCGCCAGGGAGAGTTCTCTGGGGATAGAAATCATTGACTTCCACGAAAGCGTGGGTAGGTGGTCTTTATACGACTCATTCGTGATTGCAGCCACCATGATCTGCCGATGTTCCGGTGCATTTGAAAATACGCGCGGGGCAAAAAGGTCTTTTCCGAAATCTACAGGATTGACCAGATCAAGGGCGTGATCGCACATAAACGCTTTACCATTAAATACGCCTACAAAATATCTGGCACCAGGATAATCATCACCGGTTGTTACGATTAAAACCCATTTTTTTACATCTTGTTGATTGACCACCGACAGTGGAATGATCGTAACTCGTGTCCACTCCTTTTTGAAAGATGGGTGCCCGCCGAAATCGCTGCTAAACTCCCATTTGATGAGGTTTTTAGAGGTATGAATTTGTATTTTGAATTCGTTGATCAAGGAAATCACCATGATCCATCGACCACTCTCCGGATGCCAAAATATAAACGGGTCGCAGAGCTTCGATTTCTTGATGTCCAGTCCTATACTTTGAGGGTAAACCTGCCAGTTCTTCCCTCCATCCAGGCTAAAACTCATAGACCATACCTGTTTGCCCTTGATCTGTTCGCCATATATAGTAACCAGGGGAGATTTGGTCGCCGTACCTAAACCACAGGTGTTCTTATGATCATGTACGATACAACCGGCTAAGCTTTCGTTTGATTTAAAACTCAGACCAGGAGCGTTTGTAATCCAATGGATGAGATCATTAGACTGAATCAGGCAATATTCTGTTTTTGAATCAGACTGCTCTAAAACAGACTGCAGGAAATACAGCCGATACTGCCCTTTATAATAAATAGGGGCCACTGACGATAGGATTTGATGGCTTGAAGAAGCATAATGATATATCGGTTTTGAGCTTGCGAGTTTGTCTGTTTTACTTTTCGACATATAAAATGTGCATTATAAAATAAACAGGAGTGGAGTCGACATTACGTTCTAACAAAGTGCGAAAATATTGCTATTTACGCAGTGTAAGGATTTATTTTTGAAAGTATCAGGCAGCACAGTATTGTCCTGCCTGCCCGATCAATTTTTATTGATTAAGCCACCTATAGTTCGTCAATTTACCTAAATTTGGTTCTTTAATAAACTCTCTCAAATGAACAAATTAATCAACATTTTATTTGTATTGGTAGCATTTGCCGCCTGTACCACGAGTAAAAAAGCTACAATCACCCCTACAACCAATACTAAAAATGGGACTTCGGGGAGTACAGCAATGGCAGGGGTCAGTCAAATGACCTTGAAAGACACCATTACTCCAAAATCTGATACCGCCAAGCCGGCTGCTGCAAAGTCTACTGATGCTGCCAAAAAGGGGCCTAAACCTTTTAAAGAGGTAATTACTGCCAAAGCTGAATCCAGAGAAGGCATGTTTACTGTACATAAGGTAGAGGACAAATACTATTTCGAATTGCCATATGCTATGTTGGGTAAAGACATGCTGGCCATTACTCGATACAGGCGTACGCCTACCTCCGGTGGTTATGGTGGAGAATTGGTCAATCGTCAGATGGTCAGATTTGAGAAAGGGACAGAACAAAAAGTTTTCCTTAGAGCCAAAGCGCTGGTCAATGCTAGCGCAGATACTTCTGCTCCAATCTACAAGGCGGTATTGAATAGCAATGTAGATCCGATAGCCGCTGCTTTTGATATTGTATCCATTAGAAAAGATACCAGCTTATTGATAGAGGTGACCAGTCTATTTTCCGGTGATGCCCAGATTGTCGGACTCAATAGCACGCTCAAGTCGCTTTACCGACTTGGGGGAATACAAAGTGATCGCTCCTATATCGAGGATATCAAATCCTTTCCAATCAATATAGAGGTCAAGACTGTCAAGACCTTTGCTGTTTCACCCCCTCCCAATGGTCCAACGCCTCCCGGAGCGCCAAGATCTGTGACTTTGCCCGGTGGAGTAGTGTCTGGTTTCGCCACTATTGAATTAAATACCTCCCTGATCTTATTGCCAGAGGTGCCTATGAAAAAAAGATTGTTTGACCCAAGAGTGGGTTATTTTGCCACTGGTTATACTGTTTATGACGACGAAGGTCAACGTACTGAAGATCCTTCTTTCGCAGTGAGGTGGAGGCTTGAACCAAAAAATGAAGAAGATGCTCAAAAACAAAAAAGAGGCGAGCTCATAGAGCCTGCTAAACCTATTGTGTACTATATAGATCCTGCTACTCCTAATAAGTGGAGAAAGTATCTCATCTTAGGAGTCAATGACTGGCAAGCCGCTTTTGAGCAGGCCGGTTGGAAAAATGCCATTCGTGCTGAAGAGTTTCCGGAGAATGACAGTACTATGTCCCTGGAAGATGCCCGATTTTCTGCAATCAGATATTTTGCTTCTCCGGTTGAGAATGCCTACGGACCCAATGTCAATGACCCACGGACCGGAGAGATCCTTGAAAGCCATATTGGTTGGTATCATAATGTGATGAAACTTCTGCAAAAATGGTATCGGACCCAGGCTGGAGCAGTCGATCCCAGGGCCAGGGCTAATGAGTTTGATGATGAGCTGATGGGCCAACTGATACGATTCGTTTCTTCTCACGAAGTAGGACATACGCTTGGCCTTCGACACAATTTTGGTGCATCCAGTGCTACTCCTGTCGAAAAATTGCGCGATAAAAATTTTATAGCCCAGTATGGTCATACTTCCTCAATTATGGATTATGCACGCTTTAACTATGTAGCTCAACCGGAAGATGGTGTCAATGACTTATATCCCAGGATAGGGGACTATGACAAATGGGCTATCGAATGGGGTTACAAACCTATCTATAACACCAAAGATGAAAAAGAAGATCAATTGGTCCTCAATAAATGGTTTAGAGAAAAAGCTTACCCTAACCGAAGGTTATGGTTTTTGACCGAAATCAATCCATATGATCCCCGTAGTCAAAATGAAGACCTGGGTGACAATGCCATGGTTGCCTCTGAATATGGTATTAAAAATTTAAAAAGAATCATATCCAATCTTCCAGAGTGGACCAAAGATGAGGCAAAGGGATTTGATATTCTCAAAGAGTCGTATGAATCAGTGGTAGATCAGTTCAGAAGATATTTGGGTCACGTAGGGAAATATGTAGGCGGAATCTATGAAACTCCAATGACCTCTGATCAAAACAACGTGGTGTATGAAGCTACTCCAGCAGTATTACAGAAGTCGGCTGTTCAGTTTTTGAGCAAAAATATTTTTACTACCCCCACCTGGATCATTGATCCGGTGATACTCAACAGGATCCAACCTGGTCAAGGTCTTGACAATATCAGGGCCCTTCAGGAACCGGTGATTTTTAACCTATTGAACGAAGATCGACTCCAGCGCATGATGGAGACATCTTATGCAGATCCTAAGGCTTATGGTGTGCTTCAACTTCTAAAGGACATGCAATCAGCTATTTGGACAGATCTGGGTGGCTCCGGTGAGATCAATATATTCCGAAGAAATCTGCAGAAAATGTATGTTGAAAGACTTAATGGCATGCTCACTACCCCTGCCGGCCCATCCGGGCCAGTATCCGTGTTTGGTACGACCATACCTGGCAGGATGGATCCAAAGAAAAATGATATACTCAGTATCCTGAGAGGGCATTTAAAAAGTATGAAATCTTTAATTGACACTGCTGCTGCAAGAAGAGGCAACACGATCACGAAGATGCACCTGGAAGATCTTTCTAATCGAATCAAAACTACATTGGATCCTAAGTAAGTGGTTATGCCATGAATTTATTTCAACATAGATTTATTTTAAACATATATAGCATTTGTAACATAAATAAATATATGAGCATTAATGCCATTAAATATTATAATCAAAAAAATGAGTTAAAACACTTTTGATATGGTCTATTCCAATTTTTTTGGCAAGAAATATGCAGTATCATTGTCGAAGGGTTGATTGATAATCTTGATCAACACTTTATGAGGTCGGTTCGCTGGGGGGTAAGAGCCGATCTCTTTTTTTTTTATATTTTCTGGTCCTCATTCGCCTATACTTGAGCTTATTTAACTGTCATCACTGACGCTTCTATAAGTAAGCTGATCTCCTATATCTGATGGCTAAACCTTGCTCTGGCGATTTTAGTTTGCCATCAACCTACAAAAGGTAAAGTCATTTTTAACTAGTCTTAAAAGCGTACTTTTGCCGATGGATGGTTCGATTTTTCTGCACATGGCTTGGCATCACTCTCTTTTTTTCAGGGAGTGCCCAAATCATTTACACTCGTGAGTTTACCAACAAACTTTTAGCAGCAGGTGCAGGACTCAACATGCCAAAAGAAAGTTTTTATCATGTGATCCCCTGTGAGGATTCAAAAAATATATTTGATCTGTGCCTGGTATCGGAGCCTGATTCTTCAGAACTCAAGTTTGTAGTATTGGATGAAAAAGCAGTCACAAAGATTATTTTTCCGGAGATTCATTTTATGACTAAAGTAGCTTCTCTGGCTACTAATGATGATCGGTATTGGATCAGGACGCGTACTCCTTCTCCACAATCACTGCAAGAAACGATTCATGCAGATTGGGCTGGGGAGATGAGTTTTATCCCCAAAAGTGGCCTGACGGATAAAAAATATGCCAAAGCTTATTCTATCTACCGCCAGGACTATGGCATGCTCTTCGTGATTTTATTTTACAATTTTGAATATCCTGGATTTAACGAACATCTTAGATCAGTTTATTTTCAATCAAATAACTAAACCAATTTTATAAAAGAAATGTTTGTTTACAATATCACCTTGAATATGGAGTCAGATATAGAGATCGAAGCACTCGCATGGATCAAGGAAGAGCTGATACCAAGGATCATGAAAGCAGGCACATTTCATGAGTTTCAATTATGTAAGATAAGGTTTATGGACCAGGACACTCCAGCATATGCCATCCAGTTTTATAGCTCTAATGATATCGAAAAAGATAGATTGCTTATGAACGGTGAATCGAGCTATCTTGAATGGGTCAATGAAAAATTTGGGCTTCAGGTCATGCCATTTGCGACTATTCTGGATATTCTGGAACCTGCCTACCTTTCATTTATTAATAAAAACTGATTTTTGTATTAATTATACAGACTATAAACACTAGCAGTGAATTATTTTGAATTAACAGATATCCAACTGTCTGCCAAAGAAGTGGCCAGAGAGTTTGCACAAACCAGGCTGCTGCCAGGGGTGCTCGAACGTGACAAGCATATGCATTTTCCTGATGAATTGGTCAGCGAGATGGGTGCTCTTGGTCTTCTAGGCATGATGGTGGATTCACAGTATGAAGGTGGAGGGATGGATGCTATGTCTTATGCGCTGGCTATCGAAGAAATAGCAAAAGTCGATGCTTCAGCAGCGGTGATTATGTCTGTCAATAATTCGTTGGTTTGTCACGGCTTGCAATTATATGGCTCCCAGGAGCAAAAGCAAAAATATTTAGGAGATTTGGCTACCGGCAGATTGATCGGTTCTTTTTGTCTCTCAGAACCAGATGCTGGCAGCGATGCTACTCAACTCAAGACACAGGCAGAAGATCATGGTGATTATTATATCTTGCAGGGCACCAAAAATTGGATTACCAATGGTCACCGGTCCAATATCCATCTGGTTATGGCTCAAACCAATCCCGCTCTCGGGCACAAGGGTATCAATACTTTCATCGTCGAAAAAAAATGGCCGGGCATCACTATCGGTCCCAAGGAAGATAAAATGGGGATTAGGGCGAGTGATACCACTTCCATCAATTATGATCAGGTCAAAGTACCAAAAGAAAATCGAATAGGACCGGATGGTCATGGATTTAAATTTGCGCTCAATACGCTTGACGGAGGCAGAATCGGTATTGCAGCACAAGCGCTGGGCATTGCAGCGGGGGCTTACGAACGCGCCCTGATGTATTCAAAAGAGCGAAAGTCATTTGGAAAACCTATTTTCGAACACCAGGCCATCGCTTTTAAGTTGGCCGATATGGCTACCGAGATCGACGGTGCCAGGTTGTTGATCCATCGGGCGGCATGGCTCAAAGATCAGGGCAAAGATTACACCGCCGCCGCCGCATTGGCCAAATATGCTGCATCAGAAATGGCAATGAAACAGACTACGCAAGCGGTACAGATCTTGGGAGGTTATGGATATGTCAGAGAATATCATGTAGAACGAATGATGCGCGATGCCAAGATTACCCAGATATACGAAGGCACTTCCGAAATACAACAAATCGTCCTGTCCAGAGAAATATTAAAAGGCAATCTATACCCCTCGATTTACTAATGTTTGATACCGGTACTATAAAACTCGCCAAAATCGCGGGTATCCCCATAAGATTACATTGGAGCTTTTTGCTCATATTTGTTTGGGTCGGGTATAATGCCTGGCAGGATAATCTTTCGACAAGGGGATTTATATTCATGCAGTTGTATGTTTTGATTTTATTTGTTTGTGTGATCCTGCATGAATATGGCCATGCGTTGGTTGCCCGAAAGTATGGGCACAAGACACGTGACATTCTTCTTACGCCTATGAGATCGCCGGATTGCTGGCATAGTATCAGCGAAAAACCGGTGCAAGAGTTCTGGATAGCCATAGCCGGCCCCCTCGTCAATGTAGCTATCGCGCTGATGCTCGGACTGATTATATTGATTACCGGGCAGCGAAATATACTGGATGCATTGAGATATCCGGGAGGTGGTGATTCTTTTATTCATAGTTTTTTGCCTTTGACGATGTTGTCAAATGTCATATTGGCGGTATTCAATTTTATCCCGGCTTTTCCTATGGATGGAGGTAGAATACTAAGGGCTTTATTGTCGACCCATTGGCCGAGATATAAAGCCACTTTGATCGCAGCCAGAGTCGGACAGGCTTTGGCCATTGTATTTCTCATCTTCGCTGTTTCGCAGGGCCATTGGATGCTTTGCCTGGTGAGTCTTTTTATCTTCGTAACAGCGGGCAATGAACTCAAACAAGTAAAATGGGAGTCTATTTTGGCAGTAAAACCAGTGAAAGATCTGATCAATACTAAGTATGAGCATATTCAGGCGGGCGAAAGCATGCATTTGCCGGTCGAAACTGCCTTGCGGGGTATCGAGAAGAATTATTTGGTATATAATGGAGATGCTTTGATGGGATATCTTTCCCATGCCGCCGTCATGTATGCTTATAAAATGCAAAGGCAAGAAGCGCCGGTAGCCTCATTTACCCGGACGGAAGTACCCCAGGTCGATACAGAGCTCTCTTTGAAAGATGCGTTACATCTGATGCAAAGTACAGGAGCCACTTTGCTGCCGGTAGTGGAAAATGGCTTGATCATTGGAGCAGTAGATGAAGATCAAATAAAAAAATATGTAGAAATTGCGCTCCTGCTCAAAACATAAATCTTATTTTAGTGAAACCTTTGTAATCCTTATAGCAACGATATGGAGACTTATGGTAAAATATTATTAGTAGCGATGCCGGCATTTTTATTGTTGGTCCTCATAGAAAAATTTTATGGTTACTATCGGGGGAATGATACGGTGCGCAACATGGATATGATATCCTCCCTGAGCTCAGGATTTACCAATGTGATCAAAGATGTTTTAGGTATCAGCGTAGCTATCATTGGATACTCCTGGATGGTTGAGCATCTTGCGATCGTGCATATAAAAGCTAATTGGTTGGTATACCTGGTTGCATTTCTAGCCTTGGATTTTTCCGGATACTGGGTACATCGTATCGCGCACGAGTATAATTTTTTTTGGAATAATCATATCGTGCACCATAGCAGCGAAGAGTTTAACCTGGCTTGTGCATTGAGACAGAGCATCTCCGTGTTTGTTAGGATTTTTACCTTCTTTTTATTGCCTGCGGCTTTATTAGGAGTGCCCGGGCAAGTGATTGCTATAGTCGCGCCCATCCAATTATTTGCCCAGTTTTGGTACCATACCCGCCATATCGGACATATGGGTTTTTTAGAAAAGATCATAGTCACTCCATCTCATCATCGGGTGCACCATGCGATCAATCCGCAATACCTCGACAAAAATTATTCTCAAATCTTTATCTGGTGGGATCGGTGGTTTGGCACCTTCCAACAAGAGCTGCCGGAAGTACCTCCGGTATATGGTATCACCCGACCTGTACAAACCTGGAACCCAGTCAAAATTAATTTCTTGCACCTTTGGCTTTTGATTAAAGATGCCTGGAGAGCAGAGGATTTCAAAGACAAATTACGCATATGGTTTATGCCCACTGGCTGGCGCCCGCTGGATGTTGAAAAAAAATATCCTGTCCATAAGATAAATGATGTCTACCATTTTGATAAATATGATACCAAAGCATCCCTCGGATTACATATCTGGAGCTGGTTGCAGCTCCTTGCTATGTTGGTATTGACCAGTTATCTTTTTGCACATATTGCGGAGATACATCGAGCCAATACTTATCAAATCTATATCTATGGTCTGATCTTATTCATCGATGTCTATGCCTATACCGAGCTGATGGACCGTAATCCCACCGCCTGGATAGCCGAAGGACTTAAATGTATCCTGGGTCTGTATATCATCTGGATACAAGGTGACTGGTTTTTATCGGATAGATTTGGTGTATGGATTAAGTATGCAGTAGCCATCTACCTGGTTGGATCATTATTGGTGACTTTGTATTTCGTCGTTAAGCACAATAAGGAGGATAGTGCCCCGGTGAAATCGCTGAGTATTCATTAGCATACCTTATGTTAGGAGGTCAATAGCCTGATAATTATTTTGATTTATCCTCAAAGGCAAATGACAATATTTTCAAATGACCTCATTTTGCTCAATCACGCTGGCGTACCACCAGGCTGATGCTTTTGGTATTCTCGTTAAATCCTGATCTATATAAGTGATTCCAAAACGTTTGTCGTAACCCAATGCCCATTCAAAATTGTCCATCAAGGACCAGATAAAATATCCTTTGACATCAGCACCTCCCCGGATAGCTTCTTGTATTGCTGCCAGATATCCCTGAAAAAACTGTATTCGTTCGTGATCATCTACTTTTCCTTCGACCAGTGACTCATTAAAAGCACAACCATTTTCTGTGATGATGATCTCTGGATGATCATATCTTGCGTCGATCCACATCAATAATTTTTTGCAACCCCAGGGGACGATCGCCCACTGCATACTCGTCATCTTCCAATCAGGCGATACGGATAGATTGACATCCTGATCTTCTGATAGACCCCCGTTGCCATAGACACTGCCTTTCTCTCGATTATGAGTTGCATCGGCAGCATACATAGTGGTATAGTGATTGAGTCCAAAAAAATCGGACGAACCTTTGATCATATTTTTTTCAGCAGCAGTAAAGGACGGCAGCCTGCTTCCCAGTCGTTCTTTCATACAGGGAGGGTAATCCCCCTTGTAGATAGGGTCTGCAAACCATGCCAGAAAAAACTCCAAAGCTCTTTCTGCAGCCGCTTTATCTGCAGGACTTTCTGTCAGAGGTTCGCGCCAATCACAATTATTGGTGATCCCGATTCTACCATGTTGGGTCGATTGGTATTTTTGCCGATAGGTGGCTACTGCTTTAGCATGCGCTTTGAGTAGATTATGCCCGGCCTGGTATGGGTAATCCATGGATTTTTTACCCGGGGCAAATACACCCAATCCGTATCCCAGGATGGCGACCACCCAGGATTCATTGATGGTGATCCAGTTTTTGACCCTATCTCCAAAGGCAGCAAAGCAGACATCAGCGTACTCAGCAAAAGCATCACTGATCTCCTCGCCCAACCAACCGTTGATCTCAAACTCCAATGCAGCAGGCAGATCCCAATGATACAGTGTCACCCAGGGAGTGATATCATTGGCTACTAATTCATTGATGAGTTTATTGTAGAAATCAATACCTTTTTGATTGACCTGGCCTCTTCCGGCGGGAAGGATGCGTGGCCAGGAAATGGAAAAACGATATGCTCTAAGACCTATTTTTTTCATCAAGGCCACATCTTCTTCAATGCGGTGGTAATGATCACAGGCTATATTGCCATTTTCAAAATGATTGACCTTGCCTGGAATCATGGTGAATACATCCCAGATGGAGGGCCCTTTGCCTTCTTCATTCCATGCTCCTTCGATTTGATAAGAGGAGGTAGCTCCTCCCCAGATGAAATCTTTAGGAAATTTTTTTTCCATGATTGCTCAGATAGTTCTTCTTAATCGGTTAAAGCAATTAACTAGTCCTTGGGTAATTTATCAAACCAGGTCTTTTTCAATATCAGGGTGCAGATGATGGCGATACCGATACTGATGGTAAAAGGTACCACTTTTAATAAAACCAAGTAGATTGGAAAAGCTACCAAACAGGTCTGCCAAATGATACCGATCACAATATTCAACATATCTTTTTTGAAATCTCTGTTGGGTTGGAAACCAGGGTCTTCTGCCAATACTTTTTCTTCAATCGGTTTCCAAAATCCCCAGGGCCTTACATTTTTGTAGAATTTTTTGAGGGTGTCTTCATTGGTCGGCGGTGCTGAATAAGTACCTATGATCGCGGCAACTGTAGAGATCAATAACATAAGTGGAAAGGTATACAGATCGAGTACGCCAGGAAAAATAAATCGGAAAGTCAAGGCTGGCACCATCCCTCCGATCATACCCCAGAAAAATCCGTTGCCATTGAATCGCCACCAATACCACTTAAGCACATTGGCAGCTACATAAGAGCCATATGCAGCAGATACGATCCATTGAAGTATATCATTGACATCTTTGGCAAAAAAACCAAGGATAAAACTAAACGAAACCAGCGTCAGACCAGCGATCCAGTTGATTGACCTGATCTTGACATTGTCCGCTTTGGGATTGATAAATTTTAAATAAATATCATTGACGATATAAGCCTGAGTAGCATTGAGGGTACCTGCAAATGTGCTCATAAATGCAGCGATTAAACCTGCCAGCAATATGCCCATGAGCCCGACCGGAACAAATTTGCTAATAGCTTCCGGCAAAATCTGTTCAAAATCAATCTCCCCGCTGGTGACCGATCGAAGATCCAACTGATTGTAAAAGATCAATGCCAGTACAGCAAATCCTGCAATCATAAAATACCTGAAAGGCATCAGTACGACATTGACTGATCCGGACATCATAGCTGCTTCTCTTGGGGACTTGGCAGACAAGATTTTTTGCATATCGTACGTAGGCGCAGGTCCGGCAAAAGATACCAACAACCCTTTGATCAACATCATAGAAAAGAATATGCCAAACAGTGAATACCCATCACTACTGATTTTGCTATTGACCTCAGGTATGATCTGACTCCAGTCAAGATGTAGATGACTGCCGAAAAACGGACTGGACCAGCTCTCAGGCACTACGAGGGCATTGTGCGCTACGGCATTCATAGCGATTATCCCGATGATGATCCCGGCGATAGCCATCAGCGAATATTGTATTACATCGGCCCATACTATGCTAAGCATGCCTCCGATTAAACTATAAAAAATAGCAAAAAGGGTAAATATCACTCCATAAAAATGAGGTACAAACTGAGGGGAGATATCAAAAGGTACATACGCCGACACTGCCTCCCAGGGAATAAATATTTCAATAAATTTTCCAATACCTATAAACCCATAAGCAAGGTAACCTAATCCCAAAATGACGGCAAATATGACTATAACTGCATGGGACATTTGCGCTCCCCTGCCACTAAACCTGGTAGCCAGCCATTCTGCTCCTGTATTGACTCCAGAGCGCCTCAACCAGACGGACAAAAACATCATCAGGAAAACTTGGTTGAATACCGGCCATAACCAGGGAATAAAAATGCTTTTAAGTCCATAGATAAATAATAGAGTCACCAACCATACTGTGCCACTGATGTCAAACATACCTGAGGCATTAGACAAGCCAAGCATGTACCAGGGTAGAGTATTGCCACCGAGCATATAGCTTTCTTTGCTTTTAGAGGCTTGTTTTCTTAGTAGTAATCCGATCACTACCGTCGAACTGAGGTAGATCAATATGATGATTAGATCAATGGTAGAAATTTTCATGTAAGGTTTGTTATATCAACACTAATGTAGTCCATACTCTTCAACATCCAAAGTGATATCAATCTTGTGGTATATTTAGATAAATTTGAACTAAAAGCCGATGAGGCCCTCATCGCCACATTTTAATATAATCGTAATAATCTGTACGATCAACTGATATCTAGTAAATGGAAAATGGCAAGATCGGGATCCCTGCAAACGCACTGGTTGTTTAACACATTTTCTTCGATTGACCATAGTGGCAATGGTTTTAAAAATGATAGACAGCTAATATTGAATTTATTCGATTTCGATGATTGGATTTTGGCGGTTTACTCTTTTTGGCCATTGGTATATAGCATGCCCGGCAAAAAAGCTTTTTAGCACCTGCCGATCCCGGGGGTTCTAACCATTTCAACGTTTCTGCATTGTTTATCAGCATTATATTTATCCTCTTAAACTATATTTATTCTTCAATATATGAAAGCACTAACATTCACCGGTATTCAATCCATCACCTACGAAGATATCCCTGATCCAATCATCGAAGATCAAATGGATGTCATCGTCAAGACATCATATTGTGCCATCTGCGGTTCTGATCTGCATATCTATCACGGAAGAGAGCGTGGCATAGACTCTCACACTGCTATGGGACATGAATTTACCGGAGAAGTCGTTGAAGCAGGCAGTGCGGTCACTAGTCTAAAACTTGGAGATCAGGTCGTCAGTGCTTTCACTACAGCCTGTGGGCAGTGCTTTTTTTGCCTTCGCGGTCTTAGCGCGAGATGTATACACAATCAGATCTATGGTTGGAGAGAAAACGGCAAAGGGCTCCAGGGTGCTCAGGCCGAATATGTTAGAGTACCTCTGGCCGATCATACCTTGATGCCATACCTGCCCTATGGTCTTACTGGTTCAGAGGCCATCCTGGCAGGAGATATTCTCAGTACTGGTTATTTTGGTGCTTTGCTTTGTGAACTAAAACCTGAGGATACAGTGGTCATCATTGGTTGTGGCCCTGGGGGCTGATGGCTATATGGAGTGCAGCTCATGGGTACGCTGGCACGGTGATAGGAGTCGATTTGATAGATGACCGGTTGGTCTTGGTCTCCGGGTTTGGGGGACTACCCTTAAAATTAAATAAAGAGACGATAGAGGCCGTGAAGGAGATGACGCAGGGTAGGGGAGCCGATGCCGTCATAGAAGCCGTAGGCAATGAATCAGCACAAAAACTCGCTTACGACCTGGTGCGGCCTGGAGGTATTATAGCCACCATCGGTGTCCATACTACAGATCAGTTTGTGTTTAAGCCGGCTGATGTCTATGACAAAAATCTAACGTATAAAAGTGGGCGGTGTCCGGCCAGATCTCTGATGCCTGTTATTTTGCCTTTAATAGGTAAGAACAAAAAGCAGCTTGCTTCCTTGTTTACACACCACCTCCCCCTTGATCAGGGGGTGAGGGCGTATGACATCTTTGATAAAAAACAGGAGGGCTGTATCAAGGTCTTGCTTCAAGCCTAGCCTTTTCAAAGGGGGGGTTGATCAGCATGAACCCAAGTGCCTATACTCGTTTTTCAATATTCCGGATCACCAGCTTTCTGTAGTGTAACATTCTATGCCGATCCTTCGTCATGCTTGATGTATACGTGTTTATAATATTGAATATGAAAAAAATTTACTTAGCCTCCATTTTATTCTCTTTTACTTTCATACATATTGTTGCGCAGGATACCCTCAGAATTAAAGCTGATACAAGTGCCGCCAAAGCATCAAAAGATTCAGTTTTGGAAACTAAGCCCACCGACTATGAAATCAGCATGAAAAACACAGATTCTAAGCCAGAAAAAAATAGTGCAACTAAACAATTTATGATATTCCCTTCAGTGGTCACTACTTCGGTGAGTATGGTAGCCCCTTTGGGTAAGTCTGGTAGCTACAGTATCTCTGACGCTTCCGGCAAGGTATTTCACAATGGTTGGTTAGGTCCAGGACTCGTGACACCTATATTTGTCGGGAAGCTCAAATCGGGTATGTATTATGTTCGCTTTGATGGAGATGGCCACAGCGAAACCAGGACTTTTATGAAAATGTAAATTTTACTTCGTCTTCATTGAAATCAGCGGATATTGACATCTGCCAGGTGTGGACATTTTTTAAACTTGGGGGTTTTACCTTTAAATTTATTATTGCTTAGATCTAGTTTCATCAGCTTTGGCAGAAATCTAAAATCCGGTATTTTCCCGGTGAGTTCATTGTCATTGAGGGATAAGGTAAGCAACCTGGGCATTTGGGTGAAATCAGGAATACTGCCGCTGAATTTATTGTGATGCAAACTCATTTGTTCTACTTGTGAAAGCTTATTAAAGTCAGGGATCGCCCCATTCAAATCATTTTCGCTGAGGTCGATAGATCGCAATTCCGCCAATTGACTAAAGTCTGGCAATGGCCCAGCCAGGTGGTTCTTTTGCAACCACAGCGTCCTTAATTTTGGGAGTATCAGATTAGGAAGATTGCCACTGAGGTCATTATCCTGTAACATCAATTCTTCCAGCGCATTGAGCCCGCTCATATTTGGTATACTGCCTGTGAGCTTGTTTCCTGAAAGGTTTATATTTTCTAACCTGGACCACACAGACAGGTTGGGTATGCTGCCGGTAAGTTTGTTATTGGATAAGTCGAGGTTCATCAGGTTGCTGGCTGAAAAAGACGGGATAGCACCTTCAAGTTGGGTATCAGATATTTTTAAATTATTGAGGGTAGCTTGGTTTTTTAATTCAGGCAATTTGCCGGAGAGGTGGCTGCCACTGATCTCAAGTGTTTGAAGTTTGGTCAATTTGGCAAAGTCCGGAATAGATCCGCTAAAATCTCCGGATAGATACAGATCAGTAAGGTCTGGTATTTTATCAAAATTGGGGATCGTCCCGGTCATCTTGGGAGATGCTATGTCCAGGTATTCCAGGTGGGGACATTTGTCTATATTGACCAGGAGACCACTGATCTGATCTGATTTTATGATTAATGATTTAAGATTCGGTAGATTGATCCAGAGAGGAAGTGACCCAGATATATTTTTATCTTCCATCATCAGCTGGACTAGCGCTGGAAGATTGAGTGCAGGGATATTACCTGATAGATTGTTATTGGAAATTACGATTTGTGACACACATCCTGACTTATTCACAGTGACTCCTTGCCAGGATTCGATGGGAGCAGAAAGGTCCCATTTTGTAAACCACTCAGGTCCATTCATTGAATTGAATATGCTGGCGATCTCGGAGGAATCTTTAAATCTGGAGCAACGGGCTACTACGGGAGGAGGAGTAGACTTTTTTCTGGGCTTTTTTTTGACTTGACCATATACCTCAGTAGGAAGGAGATATATACAGATCAGGCTGATTACCAATAGTATTCTTTTCATCAAAAACTTTACTTTATTACTTTTTAAGACTTAACCACTTTTTTATAGATCTGGTTCACTTTTTTTTGAACATCGGATAGTCTATCATCCATCATTGACTCAAAACTCGATTTTAAATCATTAAAGCCAATATGGGCCTTATATTCCCACAGCTCACTGATGAGATGGAAGGGCAATGAATAGGTATCATAAACCGTATTGTCCGACACCAGTTGCAATTCTTTTTTTTCTTTGTTGACCCGTACTCTTTTATATACGATACCATCTGTCTTGTGTATGATGATATAGGTTTTATCATTGATTACATCGCTGAGTTTTTCTACATATTGTCCTATAATAAGGGTACCGCTTTCGACTGGAAGCATAGAGTCCCCCCTGATTTCAAATGCCCTGTAACTCCCCTGGTGTAGCCTCGGAATATAGATCCTTGGCAGTTTTTTGATGTATTGAGGATCTTGAAAGGATTGAAGATAGCCTGCCTCCGCTTTGGCATCGACGAGCTCTATATTTTGACGATTGGCCGGGTCTAGCGTAATAGCCAGTATTTTAAAATCTTTGTCTAATGATTTTGGATGTAATTGTTCGAGTTGATGTTTGAGCAAATCATCCAGGTCCACGTGAAAGTACCCTGCGATTTTGCACAACATGGTAATATTGGGCTCCGTATGATTTCTTTCGTAATCTCCGAGGGTAGTTCGGGGTAAACCCAGATCATCTGCGGCCTGCTGCTGCGATATTTTTTTTACTTCTCTGAGGTATTTTAAATTGTCACCAAACATGGTAATCCGAATATTTCGTCAAAAATATTATAATTTTTCGACATAGGCGGACTTAATAAAATCTGATAGCTGCGATATTGTTGTATTGGTTTCATTTGGTTTTAGTAACTTTAATCACTTTTATTAATTAACAAAATACCTTAAAATATGAATCGTCGTCATTTTGTCAAATCTTCAGCCGCTATTGGCGGTACTGGATTACTGCTTGGTAGTGGTCCATTACAAGCCATGGTGCACAACTCAGTCAATGATGTAATAAAAATAGCCATGATAGGCTGTGGAGGTAGAGCTACAGGCGCAGCTATTCAAGCACTCTCTACCAAACAGAATGTCCAGCTGGTAGCGATGGCAGATGCTTTTCCTGATAGAATAGATGAAAGCGTCAAAGCGATCAAAAAAGAAATAGAAGACTCCGGACTGGACAAAAATAAATTTGCAGTCACTCCTGACAAAATGTTTTCGGGGTTTGATGCTTATAAAAAAGTCATTCCATTGTGTGATGTTGTCATCATCGCTACACCTCCGGGTTTCAGACCCATTCATTTTAAGGAGGCTATCGCTCAAAATAAGCACGTGTTCATGGAGAAACCGGTGGCTACCGATGCAGTAGGGGTGCGCAGTGTCCTGGAGACTGCTCAGAAAGCCAAGGATAAAAAACTTAATGTGGTGGTAGGCTTACAGAGGCACTATCAGAAAGTATACCAGCGCTGGGTCGAAGCCTTGCATGAAGGAGCTATTGGTGATATCACTGCTTCCAGGGTGTATTGGAATGATGCAGGCGTATGGGTCAAACCACGCCAGCCTAATCAAACCGAAATGGAATACCAAATGCGCAATTGGTATTACTTTGTCTGGTTGTGTGGCGATCATATCAATGAACAACATATCCATAACCTTGATGTAGGCAACTGGGTAAAACAAGCATATCCGATCAACGCCAGAGGCATGGGAGGACGACAGACCAGGACCGGTAAAGAATACGGCGAAATCTTTGATCACTTTGCAGTAGAATACGAGTATGCAGATGGCTCGAGGATGTATAGTCAGTGCAGACATAGCAAGGGCTGTCTTAATATGGTGACAGAACAATTTGATGGCACCAATGGAGTCGCTCCAAAACCAGGATTGATACAGACCCGCAAAGGATTTGTTCTGCTGAAACACGATGATAAAAAGGATGCCAATCCTTACCAGGTAGAGCATGATGAATTGTTTGCTGCAGTAGCCGCCAATGAATACAAATTTGCAGATGCAGAGAATGGAGCTAAAGCTACCCTCACTGCCATCATGGGCCGTATGGCAGCATATAGTGGTCAGTTGGTAGAGTGGGACAAAGCCCTTAATTCTACCATCAACCTCCAACCCAATGCCTATACCTGGGATACTTTGCCAAAGACCCTTCCTGACAAAGATGGTTGGTACGACATACCGATGCCGGGCAAGACCGTAGCCGTTTAATCATTGAGTTAATAATTTATTTCATCCATATTCCGAAGGCAAAGGTTTTCTTTGCCTTTGGCATTTATAACTGCTTTGAATAGCTGGTTACGAAGATTGATGTTTTCACTATCCCGTTTGCATGCATATTGGATCCAGGGAGTCTATACTTATGGCGTGCTATTATTTTGTTGTGGGTTGTATGGCCAGGGATCAATGTATTCTTTTCAAGATTACAAGATGGGCACTGCTTTTGAAATAAAAATCTTTACCGAGGATACCAGCGATATCTATGCCGCTGTTCAGGCTGCCTGGCATCGAATAGACGAGGTCAATGATATCTTTAGTGATTACAGTACCACCAGTGAACTATACTTTTTGCAACATCAACATGGTATGCCTACCCGGGTAAGCCCTATTTTCAGCGAACTGTTATCAACCAGTCTGTCGTACAGCAGATGTAGCAGGGGAGTATTTGATGTGACCGTAGGATCACTTTCTCGCCTGTGGCGAAGAGCTATTAAAATGAATGAATTGCCGTCAAAGTCCAGGATAGATACTGCGCTCAAATATGTTGGATTTGATAAAATCAAGTTTGAGGGTACTACTATCACCATTCCTGATGGGGTATTGCTTGATTTTGGTGCTATTGCCAAAGGATTTGCGGTAGATGAGGCAGTGAGTGTCCTCCGGTCAAAAGGGTTTTCAGCTATGATGGTGGATGGTGGGGGCGATCTTTATGTGGGCGATGCCCCGACCGGATCTGATGGGTGGAAGGTATTGGTCACCCTTCAATTAAAAAATAGAACCTGGATTGATACCACCATGGACCTCACGAATAAAGCTATTGTAACTTCTGGTGATCGCTTCAAGTTTATCCTCGACGCGAAAGGCCGTATATTTTCACACATCATTGATCCCCATACGGGCTATGGCATTCCAGGACCACATCAGACCACGGTCATCGCTTCGACCGCGATGCATGCAGATGCTTTGGCTACCTCGATCAGTATCCTTTGTCCGGGTAAAATCAGGCAATTTCGCAGGCGATGGAGGAAAGCTTTTCCACTCGATGATTCAAACTGGACCTATTTCAAATCCAAATTAAAATAGGAGCATATCTACTTGTCCGAAATCACCCTTAAGTGTTTTTCATGATTTTGAGGCTGATATCCAACTGGCCGGCAGAGTGTGTTAATGCTCCTGAGGATATGTAGTCTACACCGGTTAGGGCGATTTTTCTTACATTTTTCAAAGTGACCCCTCCGGATGCTTCAGTTTCGAACTTCCCACCATCCGTCTTGCCTTTGACGATGGCTACCGCTTCTTTGAGTATTGGGATTTCAAAATTGTCAAACATGATCCTGGTCACACCACCTACACGCAATACTTCGTATAGTTCTACCAGGTTACGTACTTCAATAGTGATGCCTCGTCGTAATTTATTTTTTTTCAAATAACTTTTGACTTGCAGGATAGCTTGCTCGATAGATCCACAGGCATCGATATGATTGTCTTTAATCATGATCCAGTCATAGAGTCCATCGCGATAATTATAACAACCGCCGCATTTGACTGCATACTTTTCCAAAAAACGCATCAAAGGAGTGGTCTTTCTGGTGTCCAATATTTTTACTGGAAGCCCTTCCACCTCCGCTGCAAAACGATCAGCCATACTCGCGATACCAGACAGCCTTTGCATAGTATTGAGCACAAGTCTTTCGACCAGGAGAAGCTTTCTGGTATTGCAGGTCACTTCAAAAGCGATATCGCCATATTCGACTGTAGCTCCATCCTTGATGAGGGCCTTAAATTTTGATTTGGGATCGACTAGTTTAAAAGCGCGCCGGGCTACAACCATGCCGGCCAGGATGCCATCGTCTTTGATGATACACCTGGCTTTAGAAGTGTCCTTGACACTGATACAGGCATTAGAGGTGTGATCGCCTGGTCCCACATCTTCTTTTAAGGCTAGTTTGATAAAGGTATCGAGTAGTTTTTGTTGCATAAGTTTATTAAAATAACAAGCCTATCTTTAGGCTCAATCCATGGAGCAAAGCTCGTGAATGTTCTGCATATTGTTCATATATATCGTCTGCAGGATCGGTTGTATTGCCCAAAGAGATAAAATTGGATTTGAATCCTCCATTTTTAGTCAGGTCAGTCAGATATTGAATGTATTGAGCACTGAAGTAAATGGCGGCATTGTTAGTGATATTTTTTTCAATACCTACTCCGGTGCCAAGTCCAAATTGAAAACGATGGAGGTCATTAATAATGTTTTCATTTTCTGTAAGGATCTTTTGGTTCCGCAGCGCCCCTCTGGCTTTGAGCATATTGGAAAAATATAAAGTGGGTAGTTCCACAAAAGTCCTGGCTTCTCGTCGACTGTTAAACATTTTTTTTATGCCCAGCGAAACGGACCAAAACTTCATGTTGTATTCCATTACACTGCCGTCAGGGATAGGTTTGGGACCATGATTATACTTCGGTACTTTGAGCTCCGACTCTGGCCAAAAATTCCCACCTGTGCTATAGCTCAACTTGCCTCCCTGGTTGAGGAAAAAAGAAGTAGCGGCTTCCAGTACCCATTGAGGTTTAAACATATAGTCAGCCTGCAATCCCATAGTCACCCCTGACATCGGCGAATGCGATTTAATAGTGACATCATTGGTGGAGATCCAGGTGAGATTGCCTGAAGTGCTGATACCAAACTTAAAAGATTGGGCAGATAACAGGGAAAAAGATGCTAAAAAAAGTACTATTAAAAGGTGTCTAAACAGTTTTTTCATTAAAGCGCGCAAATATCATGAATTTTGAATATAAAAAATCCTTCTATTTTCGTTGATGCCAACAATGTGCCATTCTAAAAATATTAAGGTTTTGTCCTTAGTAACGATTTGTTTTGTCTTTTTGTGTTTATTATTTCAATGCCGCTCCAATATTAACAATGATCTTCCTGGGTCGGTGGATGTTGTGGTAGATCAGTCCTGGATGAATGCCCTTGGTCAGGATCCTCGGGTGATATCCAAACAAATTACGCTAGATACAGCGCTATACCAGATTATTGGTACTGCTATATTAGGGCTCCGGGATAAATCCAATTGGGATTCAGGGATGGTCAGCTTTATCAGTGATTCGAACAGGATTCGTACACGGGATAGTGCAGCATTGGCTTTTAAACACTTTGATTGGCAACAATCTCTAAGTGCTCCTTTGGCCAGATATCATAGTGATTTTCCTCAAAAAGAGATTCCCAAATTTTTTATGTTGATTACGGATTTTAATTATGGCATCTTCAATTTTCAGACAGTGGATGGCCATGATGCTATCGGTATCGGTACTGAAATGTTTATGGGCAAAACAGCACTCTATGATCAACTTTCCATTGCAAATCCCAATTTTTCCAATTATCTCAACCGCACCTTCAATACCTCACACCTGCCATCAAAGATCATGTACGCGATAGCAGATGATGCAATAGCTGCACCTGCCACAAACCGCTTTCTGGATAATTTATTGACCCAGGGCAAGAAAATTTTCCTGGTAAAAAAGTGGATGCCAGACCTTTCTGATACGATTTTGCTGGAATACACCGCAGACCAATTACAATGGGTGGAGGAAAATGAATTGGACATATGGCGATTTTTGCTGGCAGACAGACTGATGTACAAAGTCAGTGGCAAAGATGTCGCGAATCTTATCCAACCATCCCCACACAGTCAAGGCATGCCGCCGGATGCTCCTGGTCGTGCAGTAAACTATATAGGATGGAAAATCATTGATGCTTATATGAGAAAATCCAAATCCTCCAATGCAGATCTGGCAGGCAATCAGGATTTTGATCAAATTTTGAAAGTAGCACGGTACCGGCCGGATTGATGAGCAAAATATTGGAAAAATCACCCTTATATATATTTAAATCGCTGATTGGTATAGTATTTGTATATTAGTAATAAAATTAATTTGTATGGCCAGGAAAAGAGCGATCCCACTCGTTGATTTGTCTGATTTTACCAAAGGAGACGAAGCTTCTAAGAAAGCATTTATCAAAAAACTTTCCAAGGCTTTCCATGAGATCGGTTTCGTAGGAGTCGTGAATCATGGAATACCCAAGGCTCTGGTCAATAAATTTTACGCCGAATCGCAAGCTTTTTTTATGCTGCCTACGGAGAAAAAACAAAAGTATGAAGTGCCCGGTTTGGCAGGTCAGAGAGGATATACTTCTTTTGGAAAGGAGCATGCCAAGCAATCCAAAGTAGGTGATCTAAAAGAGTTTTTCCAGATAGGACAGGAGGTCAAAGGTAAAGATCCAATCAAAAAAGAATACCCTAAAAATGTATATGTTCGTGAAAGACCGCAGTATCTGGCTACCGGCATCAAACTTTACCAATCTTTTGAAAGATCCGGTGGCAAACTACTCAAAGCCATTGCTATCCATCTTGGCCTCGGCGAAAAATATTTTGATCCTAAAATCAAAAATGGCAATAGTATACTGCGATCGATCTATTATCCACCGATCACTGCCGAACCCAATTCCGCGATCAGGTCAGAACAGCACGAAGACATCAACCTGATTACTTTGTTGGTCGGTGCTTCAGCCGGTGGGCTTCAGGTCCTCAATCTTAAAGGGGAATGGCTGGATGTAGTCACTGAAAAGGACGAAATCGTCATTAATGTTGGTGATATGCTCCAGCGGTTGACCAATAACTATCTAAAATCTACTACACATAGAGTGGTGAATCCTCCCAAAGAAGACTGGCATAAGCCCCGGCTTTCTATTCCATTCTTCCTGCATCCCAGAAGTGAAATGGATCTTTCCTGTCTCGGAAAAACAGTCACCAAAGACAATCCATTGCATTATCCGCCGATCACCGCAGGAGATTATTTGGCAGAACGGCTGAGAGAGATAGGACTCAAAAAGTAGTCCTGGTCGCTATTTGTTTTCGTTCGCTGAAAGCTAATACATGGTTAATGTTTTCTGCCACCTTAAAATACTTGTATATTTGTCATTCAAAATCAACCAATCAGATATGAATTCTTTTATGCTTTTATCAATGCCCGGCGGTGGCGAATGGGTTTTAATTTTTGTAGTCGTATTGTTATTATTCGGAGGTAAAAAAATACCTGAGTTAATGAAAGGACTCGGAAAAGGTATTCGCGAATTTAATAATGCCCGTACTTCTATCGAAGAAGAAATCCAGGAAGGCATGCGCGAGATAGAAAAGAAAAAAATAAACGATCCTAAATAGGTAAGGCTTTTATTTTAGTGATTGTCATCTTCTAACCCCAATAGAATAACTGTTCTTGAGGGGTTTATTTTTTGTGATCTGTAACTATTTATTTTTTGGTTCGTTATTTATAAAAATTTATTCTCAAGCTATTATGTATAAAATCTTAACCATTGTTTTATTGATATCTGTTTCGTTTGGCGCCAACGCTCAAAAGTTTGGATATCTGAATTCTGCCGAAGTGCTCAGTAAAGTACCTGAAGTAGCCCTGGCCGATTCATTATTAAGAATGTATCAGGATTCGTTGGTCAAAGCCGGTGAACCACTGGTATCTGCATTTCAAAAACATGTACAAGACTATCAAGTGGAATCTCAAAAAGGCAACCTGGCGCCCATAGAAGCTAAAAAAAAGGAAGAAGAACTGACTAAAGAGCAGGATACGCTGAAAGCTTTAGAAAATGATGTAAAGCTTAAATTGATCCAACGCCGCGAGACCTTGTACAATCCTATCATTGACAAAATTGATAGCCTGGTCAAGAAAATAGGTAAGGACAATAATTATACAATGATCTTTGATTCAAGTCAGCCGGGTTATTTGTATTTACCTGAAGGGGACAACCTCGGAGCCCTGGTGCTTAAGGAGTTAGGACTTCAATAATCTAAGCAGTTGGGATTTTATCGACCCTGGTAGCATGTCGGCCGCCGTCAAATTCTTCATATAAAAAGATATTGACGAGGTTGACTGCTACAGACAGATCTATGTACCGAGCAGGGATCGCGATTATATTGGCATTATTGTGTCTCCTGGCTAGCCTGGCCAGGTCTTCGTTCCAACAAATGGCCGCACGAATGCCTTGATGTTTGTTAGCAGTGATGGCCACACCATTGCCACTACCACATACCAATACTCCAAAGTCTGCTGCACCTTTCTCCACCGCATTGGCGACCGGATGAGCAAAATCAGGGTAATCTACACTATCCTCTGTATAAGTACCATAATCTATACAATCAATATTCTGTGATTGGAGGCTTCTGAGTATAGCCTGCTTCACTTCAAATCCGGCGTGATCTGCACCTAAGGCAATCGTCATAAGATATTATTTTTTATGTGGTGCAAATATCGTTTAATTGTCGATATACTAATTCTCTGTGAGGGAGAATTATTAATCCCCTATTGAGCATTAGAAATTCTAATGCTCAATTGATCCCGATGTTGCAATCGGGAAAATTCAAAGGTTTATAAAGAACTTATTAATGAACCTTTGAATTTCAATGTCAAGATTAACCTCTGACGGAGTGACTGATGGTTCTATCAGCATCCCGATATTAATCATCGGGATCTGACACTCGTCAGAGTCATCACGACCTGATAAGATATTGATTTTCATATCGATATCTTCATCAGCCTTTTGGGCAAATAGTGCTAATGCATTATTTGGGTTATTTTGTGGTCTATATGCGACTATATTTTCCAAAAAACGGGCTATTCATATTTTTTTGTGCCCTGCTGATCACTTGTAAAACAGAGAAACCAGCAGATACCATTATATATCATGGCAATATCTATACGGTAGACCCTGATCAGCCCCAAGCCCAGGCGGTCGCCATCCGCGATGGTATATTGGTATATGTAGGGTCTGACGAAGGGGTAGCTAATTTCAAAGGAGATTCAACAAGGATGATTGATGCGGAAGGCAAGTTTGTCATGCCGGGATTCATCGAAGGTCATGGACATTTTCCAGGTCTGGGCGGAAGCTTGATGAATCTCAATTTTATCAAGACCAAAAGCTGGGATGAAATAGTGTCCATGGTACAGGAACGCATAAAGACTGCCAAACCTGGGGAATGGATCATTGGCAGAGGCTGGCATCAGGAAAAATGGACTCAACCATTGTTTGCCTCCGTGCACGGCTATCCTATGCATGATGCATTATCCGCCATCTCTCCCAACAATCCGGTCATCCTCGAACATGCCAGCGGACATGGCGTCTTTGCCAATAAAATGGCAATGGATATGGCTGGCGTGTCCAAAGAAACACCCAATCCTAAAGGAGGGGCTATCGTACGGGATGATCAGGGAGATGCCATCGGTATGTTTGAAGAGACCGCCCAAAGTATCATCAACCAGGTATACAATCACTATCTCAAGAACCAACCCCCGGAAGAATTAGAGCGCATCTGGCACCAGGGGATAGAACTAGCCTCACAGGAATGTTTGAGCAAAGGGGTGACCTCTTTTCAGGATGCTGGCAGTAGCTTTCAGGAAATGGACTGGTTTAAAGCTTTGGCGGAGTCCGGCAAACTGAGACTTCGTCTATGGTCTATGCTGAGCCAACCAAAAGAGGATGAATATAATTTACTGGCTGCTTTCCCTAAAATTGGACTGGGCAATGATTTTTTTACTTGTAGGGCTATCAAATCATATGTGGATGGTGCTTTGGGTTCATATGGTGCCTGGTTATTGAGTCCTTATAGTGACAGACAAGACAATTTTTATGGGCAAAATACTGGTGAGATCTCCATCATCAATACCACAGCAGACCTATGCATCCAACATGGACTACAGCTCTGTGTCCATGCCATAGGCGATCGTGCCAACCGCGAAATCCTGGATCTGATGGAACACCATTTTACGGAACATCCCGAGCTTAAAGACTTGCGTTGGAGAATAGAGCATAGCCAACACCTGGATACAGCAGATATTCCCAGGTTTGGCAGACTGGGTGTGATCGCTTCCATGCAAGGCATACATTGTACCAGCGATGCGCCTTTTGTAGTCAAGAGATTGGGTGAGTTTCGTGCGCGCACCGGCGCCTACGCCTGGAAGAGTTTGCTTCAATCAGGGGCGGTCGTATCCAATGGTACCGATGTGCCGGTAGAAGATGTTGACCCAATAGAGTGTTTTTATGCTACAGTCACCCGCACCCGGGTAGACAATGGCCTGGTCTTTTTTCCTGAGCAAAAACTGTCCCGTGCAGAAGCGATATATTCCTATACGATGGCGCCTGCTTTTGCAGCTTTCGAAGAAAAAACGAAAGGATCGGTGACAGTGGGCAAATGGGCGGACCTGGTCGTGCTGTCTCAGGATTTAGCACATTGTCCTGATGAAGACATCATGAAAACTCAAGTGCTTCAGACCATCGTTGGAGGCAAAATCGAATATCACCGATGAGCAGACGCTTAAGTGCTCTTTGTTTGTATTGCCTGCTTAGTGTTGGATTTTTTTTCATAGAATGCAAGCCCGGGCTGTTCCTGGCAGAAAATACATTTTTTAAACCTGGAGAAAATCCTATTCTAAGCGCCGACTCATCCTTTCAATTTGTCGACCCGATCACTAATAATACTGTACTTTGGCAGAAGGCAGATGTTTTTAATCCTGCTGCGATCGTCAAAGACCACCAGGTCTATATATTATATCGATGTGAGGACAATCCAGCTGCCCATTTAGGAGGTCGGACATCCAGGTTAGGTTTAGCCCGGAGTGATGACGGCATACATTTTACCAAACATCCTGTTCCGGTACTGTTTCCCGACGATGATCCTTATAAGAAATATGAATACCCCGGCGGCTGCGAAGATCCCCGATTGACTCAGACAGAAGATGGGCTTTATGTCCTGGCTTATACTGCATGGAATCAGGACATAGCCAGGTTGAGCGTCGCCTTTTCTACCGATCTGATACATTGGGATAAAAAAGGACCGGCTTTTGCCAAAGCTTACCAGGGCAAATGGCTGAATACCTGGAGCAAGTCAGGGTCTATGATCACCAAAATGAAGGGAGGTCGTCCAGTACTGGCCAAAATCAATGGAAAATATTGGATGTACTGGGGCGAACAATTGATCAATCTCGCCTGGTCTGACAATTTATATGATTGGTACCCTTCGCTGAATGCGGACAGTACCCTGGCTGCAGTCATCAGCCCCAGGCGAGGCTATTTTGATAGTCATTTGACAGAATGTGGACCACCTGCGATCATTACTCAACAGGGCATCACACTATTATACAATGGCAAAAATCTCTCTGGATCGGATGCTAGCCCCGATCTTCCTGCCAATACCTACTCGGTAGGTAAATTGATCCTCGATCCGGGAGATCCGTCTAAGGTCTTGTACCGGTCTGATCGACCTTTTATGCAGCCCAGTTTGCCTCACGAACGATCTGGCCAATACGCAGCAGGCACCACTTTTGCCGAAGGATTGGTCTATTTTAAAAAGAAGTGGTTTTTATATTATGGCACGGCTGACTCCTTTGTGGGTTTGGCGGTGACTCGATGATATTTCCCTTTTTTATTCCCCATATCGGTTTAACCATTCTTCCCTCATCCAAAGTGCTAATGATGGATCATTTGACAAATAAAGCCTCTTTAAAAGATTTCTATTAATTCATCTTTATCAGTCTTCTACAATAAACTTATTTTTGCGGGTCATGGCAAAAGATAAGGCTCAGGATCAGGAGGAACAGGAATACATCGAAGTAGTCGGCGCCAGTGAGCACAATCTCAAGCATGTCAGCCTGAAAATCCCTCGCAATCAGCTGGTCGTCATCACCGGGCTCAGCGGTAGTGGCAAGTCCTCTCTGGCTTTCGATACCATCTATGCAGAAGGCCAACGCCGATATATGGAGACCTTCTCCGCCTATGCCAGACAGTTTATAGGCACTATGGAAAGGCCTGATGTAGAGCTGATTACAGGTCTTAGTCCGGTTATTTCTATTGAGCAAAAGACCAGTGGGTGGAATCCCCGGTCTACAGTAGGTACTATCACAGAGATCTATGATTTGTTCCGCTTATTGTTTGCCCGGGCCGGTGAGGCTTATAGCTATGCTACGGGAAAGAAAATGGTCAAGTACAGTGAAGCCCAGGTCATAGACCATATCCTGACCACCTACAATGAGCAAAAAATAGTCTTGCTGGCTCCGGTGATCAGGGGACGCAAAGGCCACTACAGAGAGATCTTCGAGCAAGCCCGCAAACAAGGCTATTCCAAAGTCAGGGTAGATGGCAAGACCATGGATCTCAAGCCAGGCATGCAAGTCGATCGATACAAAGTACATGACATAGAGGTAGTGATAGACCGCATACAGGTCATGATCAATAAGCGGGACAGGCTCGCCTCCTCCGTGCAATTATCTATGAAAATGGGCAATGGCCTGCTCATGGTTGAAGATGAACACGGCAATGTGGTGCCATACAGTCAGAATCTGATGGACGCTGAGCACGGCATATCTTATGAAGATCCATCACCCAATACCTTCTCTTTTAACTCTCCTTATGGTGCTTGCCCGTCCTGCGATGGCCTGGGTAAAATGCACCAGGTCGATATCGATAAGGTGATCCCTGATGCCAATAAAAGTATTAATGAAGCGGGCATCCTGCCTTTGGGGGAAGTCAGAGAAAATATGACTTTTCAACAATTGAGGGCTATCTCAAAAAAGTATGGCTTCACCTTTAGCACTCCTGTCAATAAAATACCGGCCAAAGCCCTGGAGCTCATCCTGCATGGGGGTGATGACAGCTTTGATGTCAAGACTACTTATTCACAAAATGATTTTGTCTACAACCTGGCCAATGAAGGTCTGCTCAATATGCTGATCAGGTGGCACCGTGACAGTACCAGTGAAAAAATACGCCAGTGGGCGGAAGAGTTTATGACGATCTCCGAATGTCCTGAATGCAAAGGGGCCAGACTAAAAATAGAGGCCCTGCACTTTAAAATCGGGGATCAAAATATCTCTCAACTGGCAGACCTGGACCTTTCTGACCTGGCCAAATGGCTGGAAGAAGTACAACCCAAACTATCCTCCCGTCAGCAACAGATCGGTACGGATGTCATCAAAGAAATCGGACTGCGTCTGAAGTTTCTTTTGCACGTTGGCCTCGACTACCTCAGTATGAACAGACCGGCCAACTCACTCTCCGGGGGAGAATCCCAGCGCACCCGCCTGGCTACGCAGATCGGATCACAACTGACAGGAGTCACCTATATCCTTGACGAGCCCAGTATAGGCTTGCACGCACGCGACAACCAGCGGTTAATCCAGGCACTACGTGAGCTGAGGGACATTGGCAATTCTCTCCTGGTCGTCGAACATGATAAAGAGATCATGCTGGCGTCTGATTACCTCATCGACCTGGGTCCCGGGGCGGGCACCCACGGAGGAGAGATAGTCGCTCAGGGCACCCCCAGGGATTTTATGGATAAGCAGTCCATGACAGCAGATTTTTTGAGTGGCAAACAAAAGATTGAAGTCCCAAAGTCGCGCCGACCGGGCAATGGCAAGTATATTCATATCGAGGGGGCTTCCGGCCACAATCTGCAATCTGTCAACGTGAGTATACCGTTGGGCACCTTTATCTGTGTCACCGGGGTCAGTGGCAGTGGCAAGAGCAGCCTGATCAATGAGACCTTGTATCCTATCTTGCGCAAATACTTTTATGGAAGTCTGCAGAAGCCATTGGCTTATAAAAAATTGACCGGGATCGATGAAGTAGACAAGGTGATCGAGATCGATCAGTCTCCCATCGGGCGTACCCCCAGGTCTAATCCGGCTACTTACACAGGCGTATTCACCGATATCCGCAATATCTTCACCGGGCTCCCGGAGTCGATGATCAGAGGCTACAAAGCCGGCAGGTTTTCATTTAATGTCAAGGGTGGCCGCTGTGAAACCTGTGAGGGTGGGGGCATGCGGGTCATCGAGATGAATTTTCTGCCTGATGTGCTCGTCGAATGTGAAACCTGCCTGGGGAGGCGGTACAATCGGGAGACCCTGGAGATCTTGTACAAGGGCAAAAATATCTCCCAGGTACTGGACATGAAAGTAGAAGATGCGATGCATTTCTTCGAAAACATCCCCAATATCCATCGTCGTATGAAGACCCTCTACGAAGTAGGTCTGGGTTATATCTCCCTTGGCCAGCAAGCGACTACGCTGTCGGGAGGTGAAGCCCAACGTGTTAAACTCTCTGAAGAGCTGTCCAAACGCGATAGTGGCAATACCTTATATATTCTGGATGAGCCCACCACAGGCTTGCATTTTCAGGACATACAACACCTTATAGATATCCTCAACAGGCTGGTGGATCGGGGCAATACGGTCCTGGTCATCGAGCACAATCTCGATGTGATCAAAGTAGCCGATCATATTATTGATATGGGACCTGAAGGAGGAAAATATGGTGGTAGATTGGTCGCCGAAGGTCCACCTGAAAAAGTGGCAAAGTCTAAAACCAGTCTGACCGCAAAGTATCTGAAAGACGAGTTGGGTCTAAAATAGACGCCAAAATCTTACTATGAAATATGATACATCCACTTTGCTATTTTCATTGTAAAAATTATAATAATATACTTTGAGCAGGATACAATTTTATAATATATTGTAAATCAATCATAATTGGCAGGGCGACAGAAGAAGTCAAGTTTGTGCAGAAGACATTGGGTTAGTTCTTGACTTCTTGGCGGGCAGAAAGATGCTATCTTTATTTCCGTTTAGGGCTTATACACAAGGAAGTTAAGAGCTTTCGCAGAAGCAGGCTCACAACCAGGTATATTAGCGGTTTAAGCAAAAAAAAAGGTCCGGAACCACCCGGACCTACCTAAAATTACCCTTTATACTAAATACCTACTTGCGCTCTAGAAATGAGCGCAGTTTCTTTATTGTCACCCTTGCGACGCTCTTCTGCCATTGATGGGGATTACCTTTCCCCCGCCTACGGCAGCAGGAGCCTGATTAAAATTGGCCTGCATGATCGGCAGATATTCCAGCATTGTGCCGAACATAGAGGAGATCCCTTCGATATCTCCTTTAAGTTTCCCTAGGTGGGTTGCAGAAGCATTTTGTTCCTGTATTGGCTGAATCTCAGCTACCAGCTCTACCAATTTATCCAGAGACCTTCTTTTGTAATATTTTACCAGTTTTTCCATGACGAGCCATAGATTGGTCTCTGCCCTGAAATACTCCTTACGTTCACCTTTGATATGGGATTTAAATACCAGTTCGAAATCCATCAGGGTATGCAATATAGTATTGACATTTCCCCTGGACATATGCAGATCTGCCATTATAGCTTCTGCAGACATCTGCTCATTCTGAATCAAAAGCAACGCATAGACCTGTGACTCTGAGCGAGTTACACCCCATGTGCTGGCCATGATACCCCAAGCTTCGATGAATTTGTGATTTGGATCGGTGTGCATTTGTTATGTTAATTAGTGGTTTAAAAACCATCCATTGTACCAATTGTTGTAAATGAAAATGAACAAGTGGCAAGGTATCCTAAAGCTATTGTTAAAAAGAATGTCATGTTTTTTGGTTATTTTAAGATACAAACATACCGCTGAAAGCGGAAATGATTTATTTCAAAAAACCTACAATTAAGACATGATTTTTTTATATTTTTTTATATTTTTTTACATTAATATATTGGTAATCAGAATGATACTACAGGATTACTTTAGACAAATTATCTTTAAATCATATATGAATCACTTTATTGGACAAATATCATAACATGTAATTGAAAAAACTAAATCAAATAGAGGAGAATAAGGACATGATTCTATTAAATAATTTTGTAAATTAGTATATTTTATTTCTAATAATCAATTACTTATAATTCAATTCAAATGATAAATGAACTTAAAATTTTAGTAAATTTTTTGAATAATGCAAAAGTAAATAACTTAGAAATATTTACTTCTTATGATTTTCAAAATAAAAATCCTACAAAAATGGGTAAAGTATTTGATTTGATAAATTTGAATGATTTTGAAGATTTTGATCAACTGAAAAAATCACTTCAAGGTGATATAATCAAAGATTGGGGAGTTAAAAAACTACTTCAAAGGTTCCAAGAAAAACTTATAAATACACTTTTCTTTGTAGATACAAATTCTCCTTTGTTTAGCGAGAGAGCGAAAGCCTACTATAACTGCTCTCGCAGGACTATTGCTGTCAGAATGCTCGCAGAAAGAGGAGCAAGAAAAATGGCAATAGATCTTGCAGAAAATACCATACCTGTGACCATAAAATATGAATTCACAGACCTGACTGTTTTGTTAGCCAGGTTTTTAATAAGGCAATTCAGCACAACATTTGTAAATCCAAAAAAATTTGAAAAGTTTAGAAAGGTATATACGAAAAATAATGAAATGTTGTTTAAAGAACTTTCGATAGAAGAAATCGCTGGCGAAATATTATTGAGGCAAAACTCAAATAAGCCGACAGCTATAAAAAGTCTTAATAAATATAATCCTGCTGAGATGGTTCAAAAGGCCATGAATCTGGCCTCTGGACCTTTGTCCATCGAATTAATTCTTATGTGTTCTTCTGTTATTTTGGATTTTTATAAAGAGCAAAAGAATTTTA